>Ga0065711_1035264_pt1 | contig 22563 bp, 12 predicted proteins | sample Hoacrofraction12_FD_59098 | JGI IMG/M metagenome (GOLD analysis project Ga0065711, IMG submission 59098) | Hoatzin crop microbial communities from Cojedes, Venezuela - Epithelial fraction 12 v2 (version 2) | ecosystem: Host-associated > Birds > Digestive system > Esophagus > Crop | place... | reverse complement strand
TTTGTAGGCATTTATAAGGTCCCCTCGCAGCCTTCTCTTCTTCAGGCTGAACAAGCCCAGTTCCCTCAACCTCTCCTCGTAGGGGAGATGCTCCAGTCCCCTCACCATCCTCGTAGCCCTCCGCTGGACTTTTCAAACATTTACAGCATACAGCTCTGTATCTTACAGCTGAATTGAAAATTGCAAGTAATTGGTACAAGAATATAACACTGGAGCTGAAAGTAATTCAGGATACCTCATCAATCCAACCCAAGACATTTAATATTTCTATGATTCCATAAAAACGTAACTAGGAAATTGTTCTGTAACATCTTAACAAGTAATTAGGCTATTATTTCATCACAAGCATACCTTATGAGCCTTTCCTTTGTGACTTAAAGCTATCAGTAATTCTTACTGAGATACAAATCACAATTTGGTTTAGAGCTTGGTTAAACATTTAACTACAGAGCTCTGAAACAGAAAAAAATGTTCAGTCTTCAAAAAATGTGACCACAGGTCATTATGGAAAATAAAGAAATAAAGTAGAAGAGCAAAGAATATTTACCACATCAAATGGCAACAAGAAAAATGACATACCTTTTCCAATGTTTTACTACAATGATTCAGCTAATGAAATTCATACAGCTACATCCTTGAAATTACAAATTAATGTTAGCAATATGTTAGGAAGGCCTAAATAACGTGTCCCTATCTATAGAAATGTGGCTGCCGTCTCCACCTTTTCTGGATGCCTGGAGTCTGTGATGTAACTCTAAGGAAGGACTTACTTTGATGGTGGAGAACAGTCAGTCAATCAATACTCTACCCATACCCCTGCTTGAGAAAATAAAAGCCAATAAATATCCTAAGGCATCCTTCACTAAGGCATATACTAAACATTCCATTTTTTAATAAGAGCATATATTCTAAAACGAACTTCTACATATGACATGCTGAATTCACAGACTCTGTGACTCACATTTCTTTTGAATTAAAAGAAACATACATTTCTCTAAGGAAATCACAAACCGGTTTTATCCCAACTCAGTTCCCTACTGGCTGTCAATCTCATCTATCCTGTAGCTGGCATATGTGTTTGATTTCTGAAACTAAGAGTTTGTCTTTGTGAACTTCTTCAGGAAAATATAATTAGATTATATATAATTACATTTATATAATTTTATATAATTAGATTTCTGACAACTCATTTATGTGATAATACAGCCCTCACCACAGAATCAATGCAGCTCACAAATTAGTAGTGGATTTCATCTTTGCAATGCCTCGGCAAAGCATTATATACAGGAGAAACTGAAGGCAAGTATCACTTAAATGACCTGCTACAGCAGCACAGGAAGTCTGCAATTGATCCAAAAATGTAATTGAAATCCCAAGTCAATATTCAGTGTCCAAACTTCAAATACGTATTTCTTTCAAACTAGATACAACTGGAGAGAATTTCGCCCCTAGACCCTCCTTCCTCTGAATCGAAGAGATGAAAAGTATCACAGTCTAGCTCCTCTTCAGTAGGGCAATTCCTGTACGTTTATACCCCATCTAGTTTGCCTTACTTCTGATAGAATAACAAACAACAGCACAACAAATAAAAAAAGCAATTGGTTTGGACAATCACTATTTATTAGGGAAAGCTTTCAAGCTTTAAAGATTCACAGAGATCTTCATAATGATTTAACACCGAGTTGCTATCAACATTAGCTGAACTATTGCTGCTCTGTAATTACCTCTGGTTTGATAGGCATTTCCATTCAGATTTAGATACATCAGAGAGTCCTGAATTAAATTAATCTGTATCAAAGTTTTCTGACATCACCAATTAATTACATTAACATATCTAGCCTATTTCTTTCACACATCCTGAAACTGAGTCTATGTAAGTGTTTTTCACCTTCTGATTGCCAATGCAAAATTTTCAATACAGACACCATCAGAGAAAGAACATCAGCTATAAGTCACAACTTGGTCTGAGAAATTATTAAGCTTACTACAAAAAGAGGTAAGAAATAATAAAAGTAATTTTACAGGAAAGACATATTATCCTTAGCCCTTTATAAGACACTAATAAGTCTCCAGCAGACGTAAACTAACAAAAAAATTGACACATAATATAATACACCCAGTGATAGCTCAGAATCCTTTTAAAGCCTTCCTGAGTAGTTTCTATAAAAATCAAAGCTCCTAAAAATGAAGAGCTCAAACTTCTGGATGAATGATAGCTATAACAACCAAGGAAAAGGTGAAATATTTTAGCTTTTAAAAGCTCACCTCACCACATACAAAACTGAGAATTCCTTAAATATGTTCCTTTGCAAGAAGCACAAGCAATCGCATGAGAGTTTTGCCAAAATTTTCCCATGATCTGATCAGATGAAAATCTCCCCCTCATTAAGTACATCTGATTTCCAAACTTTAACAAATTATTCCCCTTCACTTTGCACACTAGATGGAAATTATAGGGCAATGTGGAAGCTGTGCAGAAAAAGTCATTGTTTTTCCTGTTTTTATTTAAGTAAATATAGCATTTGGACTCTTCCCCTGCAGACCCTAAGTTTGGATCCTTTTCTTGATACCTTTCTTAGCTCTTCTGCTATTAGTCCACTACTGATCTACCAGTCTTTACCTGTAAGATGCCTAGCTACACCCTTTTTTTCAGTTTTAAGGCCACATCTCTAACTGCACCATTTTTTATTTATAACTTTCCCACATTTTCTCAGAAGCAGCTCAAAGTTCCATGACTGACCATACTTCCCCCTCTTCATCTCTCTTTTCCTTCAAAGGCTTCTTTTTGCTAGTTTTGACTTTGAACATAACTGTCATTTGGGTATTGCACAGATTCATCTCTCTCAGCTCTTTTACTGGCTCTGTTTTATTTGTCTGTCTTGTCAGCTGCTGGATATACCAACGCTTTCACTCATGTTTTGGAACATAATGGAATCCTTCTACAGAGTCCTTCCTCTGGGTAAAGGGTTCTTTGTCGCACTTCTGTGGTTCCAGCAGCATTCTTTTCAGGTCCAAATTTTGTTTCTATTTATCCCAAATGTTGTTCTTCCTCTGTCTCTAACTTTGCTTCCCACTCTCACTGAATTAACATCCAAATGTTATTTACTTTACCAAAGGTTCTGCTCAATCTTCCTCGTGTCTATAGGACAAAAAAAAAAAAAAATCTATTATATCATCTGAAACCTTTATAATTTTAAAAATCCAGACAACTTTTTGCTTAGTCATAATGTTATTCCAGAAAGCAGAAATCTGGCCTGTCTCCTTATATCCTGCAATATCTTTCTGTCCACTACTAAATGTACACATTTTCCACTGTCTGCTAGATCTCGAACCAAAGAAAGATTGCCACTACTCAGTGCATCTGACTCCTCTCAGTTTCATTTATGGATGTGTTCCAGTATCTTCTCCCTGACACATGTCTCTGGCTTTTCGCTTTGTCTCCTAACACAGACAGAAACCTTTGCTATCATCCCTTCTGAAACATTTACTCACTTCAAACCTTGTCTCAGTCACCTGTTTGCCTCTAGCTTAACTCTCTAGAGAATTCAGCAAGTATTAAAGACATCATGGAAAAAAGGCACTGAATTGTAAAACCCCAAACTCTAAATCACACACATTAAGACAAGAGCTATTCCTGATAAATGAAAACTTTTCATTTTTCATGTTTTTTTTCACACAGTTACACCATTTTCACATACAGCAAAATACCTTCAACTTAGCAAGAAAACACAACTTGAGCAACTGGCTATCTGTTTTCACTTTAAAATATTTGTTTTACAAAGTTTCATACTAAGATAAAGAGGCTATTTAGAGAAAAGAACAAAGACTTCACGCAGTTACTTTGTTTTTTCGCTGTGTAATGACATTTTCACCCAAAATAAAAAGCTTTACAAATATTCCTTCCTCTGGTGCATACTTTTATGAGCAAAAGCGAACTAGAAAGCTAGATTTTATACCATTGCAGAAGACGTGCTTTGTATCTGTATAAAGAGTAACACTGAAAGTGCTTTGATTAAACGCACATCATATACTTAAGGATAAGTCTTTATCATACTTCTGTTACGCTCTTTCAAAATGCCTTTACAGAAATTGATTGCCCTCAACAGCATAAAAGCAGAGCGCTATGGACCAACGCCAGTTATCTACCGGTAAGAAAAACAGTATGCATCAACACTAGCCCAGCAGCACCGCCTAAGCCTACATTAAAGCCACATCTACATTCATTCTCGACAGGCCACACACAACATGGGACAAGAAAGACCTGTTAAGCACAATACGGACGAGTAACCGGCATACATTAGAGTACAGAACTTGTCTTTCCATTTCTAGCAAACACCTGGAAGTGGTGTGCAGACTTTGTGATACCGAGGTGAACTAGAGGCAGCTGTCACTTGGACACAGCTCATATCCTCCTCACCCTCTCAACGTCCCTCCCTGTGTAACTCTTCCTCATTGGATTCAGCAGCAGGATTGGAATTTAAGGTGTCCCATTCCTTAACATAAAATATCCCTGGATGAACAGAGGTTAAAGTTTAAGTTAACAAGTGACAGACAGATGGCTAAAATGGTTTGACTAGTCATAACACATTTGTCTGTTCCCCAGGAATAAACTCAGAGCTAATACTTTGAGTTCCAAAGCACTAGAACCTATCTGTAACCTTAACTGAGCCATAAGAAGTAGAAAAATATACCAAAAGAAATAAAAAGCAACAATGGTGAACTACTTAAGACTCAAAAATCCCTCATATACTAAGTACACAAGCATATAAACCCTGCTCCTCTCCTCTAAAGACAGCTGACCTACGGAACAGTTTTCAGCAGTCTCTCACATGTCATAAAATCTTGAAGGAGGGGATAAGAAAAGCTGTTCTGGTGCAACAGAAATAGAAATAATGTCGTTATCTCCATAGAAAGTAGATTGTGCTTCCACTGGTAAATTTGCGCCAGATTCCAGCTGTGCTTATGCATATTTAAAACTCATCATGTTTTTCACCTTTTGCTCCTGACCTTCCAAATGGCCCAGAGGAGTGAGACTATGTGAAGGATCATCAGTTAAGTACAACAGAGCTCCTGCTAGGCTTAGCAAATGAGACTTCTCCTTTAGCACTCCGGAATGCAGCAGAGAAAGACAGATCAGCCTAGGCTCTTGTATTCATTATTTATTACTGTTCATTTATCAGAGGTATAGCAGACACATCTGGAAGTATATTTGCTTGAAAGGGTTTAAGACCATATTTGCATGCAAAGTAAAGGCATTACACCCAGTTTACATGATTTTACAGACAGCATTACTGGTCAGAAAACACTGGATTATTAACATCCACCTCATTAAGCCGAATTTACATTCTCGAATAAAAATAGCACTAAGATTGTCTTTAGAAAGTAATATTGTGATTCTCCAGATCTGAAATATACTAAGTAAAACCTCTATAAAATATGGGAAAAGGACCAGGAAGAGCCAAAACAATGCACTTTCTTCATACAGAGTCCAAATCTGAGGAAAGCAACCACCCTTAGAAGCTGCATGATTCGAAAAGCAAATGAGTGCCATGGATACACTTCAGACAGCTAAATACTCTCCCTAGTGTTTGTTTGAAGGCAGCAATCACATTTTAGTACAGGTAATGAGTGCAGGAACTCGATATATGGCAGATGATGTTGTTCTAGGCTCCCAAGCCCAGTTTTCACACAGCTGCTGAGACCTCTCTAACTTCACCTCCCAGCACAGGCAAAAATCTGAGATCCATTTGGTTTGACAGAGTGGCAAACATCAGGGTTAAAAAAAGTCAGGGAAAAAACCTTGCTAGAAAGTCATCAGTTTACCCTGACCTGCTCTCAGCCTTGTGTAATGCTACGAACAAGAAAATCAGCTGTAGCTCATCGTAAACAGATGCCCCCAAGCCATTTATCTCCTTCTACGTCCCAGTATTTGTCCAACAAATGAGGATTTCCAGACTACTGTAGAAGTTCAGACTACTTATTCCATGTTGAGGGGGGCCTGGCACACATCAGTCTGAAACATTGTCAGATGCGGCTTCCAAGCTTTGTTGTAAGAGTCCCAGCAAAGAGATGTCATGCAGGAGGAAAGCTAGCTTCACTCAGACCACTAACATGCCCTGACAACCTACAGAATACATTTTAGGACCCATTTCTCCTAATAAGCATAGGAAGAAACAGCTAGAGATGTGTTACTTTTCCTCCATAAAGTTTTGCTAGAGTTAGCTTGGATGTCCTAATGTGTAAGGAAGGCCTCCATACATAACGATAAACATGAAAATGCAAGAATATATAGATTTTTCATTTATACCTCCAAAATGCAGTGTGTGCAATGGGATGCATTAAGCCTTGTCTTGAAAGTCAGCTAAAGAACCAAGTTTAACACATTTTGTAACTTGTGCTGCAAGTAAAATACTAAACCAATTGTCACTAAACACAGCATTTTGTGTAAGGTTGGCCGAACAAAATTTGTTTTAAGAACTTCTTGAAATCAAAACTGAAAACAGTGATGAATAGACAGGTTTTTGTGTACAGTTTGGAGCAGTGATATTTACAAAATCTTGGCAGAAATAAGATGGCAAAATTGCTATGACAAGTTCTAAGATATTATTGCCTATTGAGCAGGACAAGCTGAAGTGTCATAGACTTGATCAAAACATTTCCATCAAACTTTGCAGGCTGCTTTATTCAGCAGTGACTAATTCTCCACAGGGGCTTTCAGTGCTAGATCACAAGAAATATTTTCAAATTTAGAAAACATAGAATGTCCCTTAGTCTATACATTTAGCACTTCATCTTCCCAATTACAAATGCTTTTACATATAAAAGGATGGCACTCAAGGCTACGCAGTTGCTTCCTGCTTGATACCCCTTGGTAATTAGGTATCAGACTGACATCACTGTAAGAATTTCTGATAATGTGCTAATATTTGGCTGATTGGCCACAACATCACTTTGAAATGAATACCGTTTGGAGACTGCGAGCAAGTTGCAGTATGGACCTCCTATCTATAAACCCTGCTTAAGAAGAATTTCTTAGTTCTGCCTCCTATGTTCCATAATATATGAAAAACTGGTGCCAATGTTGGTTCCTAGTTTAAACAAATGGGGGGGGGCTTATGTGGTACTTAAACACAGCTATCTGTAACAAGTAATCAAACCTATTTTCATGCTTTGTTTTTCATGGCATGGTTTGGGTTAGAAGAGACCTTATAGATCATCTAGTTCCAAACCCCCTACCACGAGCAGGGACCCCTTCCACTACACCAGGTTGCTCAAAGCCTCGTCCAACCTAGCCTTGAACACTGCCAGGGAGGGGGCAGCCACAGCTTCTCTGGGCAACCTCTGCCAGTGCCTCACCACCACTCTCATAGTACAGAATTTCTTCCTTGTATCTAATCCAAATCCACCTTCTTTCAGTTTAAAGCCATTACCCCTTGTCCTACCACCACATGCCCTTGTAAAAAGGCCCTCTCCAGCTTTCTTGTAGGCCCCTTCAGGTACCAGAAGGCTGCTATAAGGTCTCCCTGGTGCCACCTCTTCTGCGGGCTCAACAACCCCAACTCCTTCAGCTTTTCCTACATTAGAATGGCAAACCATTGGTCTCCTAAGATAAAACTGTTTATGGTCCTTCCTCAACTCTATTTCATTTCTACTTTATGCTCATTTTTCATTAAACAGGATGCCCAGAAAATTACTAGTCAGGGCTTCTGTCATTAACACTTATGTCAGAAAAAAAAAACAACATAGGGCTGATGCTTCCTGGCCCTACATTTGCATTTTCATGGGTAAATAACCTGCTGACCTTGAATAATTTACAAGGATCTTTTTATTCCTGTCTGATCACTTCAGCTTAATGCAGAAATTTTACTGTCTTTAAACTGCAGAGCCATTTAGGCTTTTTTATCTGATGGCGAGTTGATGCGGTTTTGGGGGGTTGGGTGTGGGAGGGTGCTTGTTTGGGGGGTTTTTTAATAATTCTTAGAATTATCCAATTTTGTCTGCACAGTATACCAATCTTTTGCCTAATCTAGAGGAAGAGCTTTGACCAGTACTACACCAGTAATTTGAGCCTGGGAAGCTCGAGCAGTAGCCCTGGTCACAGTCTAATGATGTCACCTCCTCTTCGTACCTTCTTCATCGCTCCGAAGCACTCTCTCGCAGCAATATCTTTACAGGTAGAATCTCTTTAGCGTTGGGTCACTGTACTGGCTGTAACGAGCAGGATTTTGGTGGTGGGGCCTGCAGGGTAACCTGTGTGGAACGAGAACATGGACTGCCCTGCGCTGGTCCCAGTCAGCTCAGCAACCACCAAAAGGGTCCCTCAGGACTGCGGCCCACCAGAGCAGCCCCCAGCCCTGCAGCGGGGTGCATTTAAACATGGCAGCAGCTGCTCCTGGAAAAGTTCATTTCTTCTGTGTGCTAGCAACATCAGAGCACAGAGCCAAAATAACAGGCACGTACTCCTGCAGCAAGCACAAAAATGCATCAAAGACCTTGGAATCACTCAGCAAATAAAAAGGCAGCAAAATTAGCAATCAGAAATTGAGATAAAACTTGATCATTGTATTTATGGAGTGTTTAGATTGCACCATGGAAAGTGAATTATGTTTATCATATGCCCAGTGCAACAGCAAATGGTCAAACTGAAATAAGAAATCGTGTGTTTGAATTGTTTAGACACTCATTCTTTCCTGTGAAATGAAGTCTCTCAAAATTGCCATTTCTTAAAAGTGTTTTTGCTAAACAAAGCCCATGCCTGTCACAAGATCTCTTTCCATGTGACAACAAGTATTATTCAAATGGACACAAATTAATGTTACTGCCTTGACAGAGAGTATGAAAGGAGAATGGAGAACATGATATGACATTGTCAGTGATGCAACAACATTCCACTGCAAAAATAAGCAGCAAATAAGTAACGCACAGGTGGCCAAACAATGTGATCCTCTGAAGGCACATTCCAACCCTGTTACCATCCATGTGGTTCAGGTGCACTCACATTGCATCGATTCACAGAGTTTGTGCAACCTTCAATACTTGCAGCACCTCAGATGAAAACTTTACTTCACTTTCAGGGAAATATAAAGGCAAGAGAAATTAAAGAGAGATGAAAGCTATTCAAATCAATCCTTAGTTTAAACCAAGCTCTTCTGTAAAATGGAGGGTATTTTAAAACTCTGAAGAAGATAAAAAGAACTTTACCTTCTATACATACTACAGAAACATTGCTTGATTTTAACAAATTATACATGGGTATTTCCAAGTTGATACAGGACATTTGCATACTAATCAACATGAAGATCCAAGTTTTACGTTTACCAGTTACAGTTATTAGTCATCTTTCCTCAAAAATAAAGTTTCTCACATTTGGAACTGGTCTGACATTTAAACTGCCATCTAATTTATCAAAGAGCTCCTGTCTTAAGTGGACAGTTGGTGCCTCTTTTTGCAATGTTCAGAAGTTAACATTTTTTCAAGTATGAGCATTCTGCTGTGAGTCCAAAAAAAAAAGGGGGGGGAGCAACAGAAAGCCTAGAATCATAAACAAAAAAAGGCAAAAGAAAATGGGAATAGAAATAAAAAAGCAAATAACTTTCTTCTTCTGTTCTCCTCTCACCTACCTATTAAAAAATTAGATTTCCTGCTACACTAGAAAACATAGGGAACTGAACCTAAGAGAGGTTTTCAGAAGTCTGTGGAAGAAATGTGAATTCTCTCCTAAAAGACAAAAGCTACCTAACACGAACAGCTGATGTGGCCTCTTTTCTAAAATTCAAAGATCAGAAGATTGCTTCCTAAGGATCACCATGAGACAAGAGAAAAGAAACAGCCACAGGCAGAATTCTGCAGCTCTAGAAGACCAGAACATGCATTAGACTAGAATTAAATGAAGATCACAGAAAAAAACCTATTTATGCTATGTGTGTACACAGTGGATAGATACAGAAATTTTTTTTTTTCTCTCATTGATTGGAAGCTTTTGTGATCCTCAGAATATTTTATTATCTTTAGTTTAGGAATGTAACTAGCTGAATGCTTTTCACTACCATTCAGTAAAACACCCAAAGTATACAAAATGTATTTAGCACGTTTCATTTTGTTTAGCTACTATATTTGGCATATTTAGGAATGACAGTAGGATCACGAAACAAATAATGACCCAGTGTTCTTTTTTTCTTCAGAAATGTCTTGGCTCTTCAAGGGGCTTGATTATTTACAGCTTTTCATTCATAGATTCTCTCATTCACAGCTAGAGTTAGTTAATGGACCAAAGAATTGGAGCATTTCATCTGACCAGTCATTACACTACACCATTTAAGAGCTTTCCAGAGTTTCAGACTAAAACAGACACAATAAACAATAAAGCAAATGCATAGTTACAACCATGCTTACTTCAAGTCATCTCCTTAATAACACTTGATCAAAGGAAGAGCAAAGATGAAAAAAAACTCAGCGCTACACAGTGTCTGGGGGTTGTTTTTAAACTAAAATATACATTAAATATTTGCTTTATTTTTTATTTCTCTGCTCATATAAGGTATGAACATCATACCTTAGGATTTCTCAGAGCAGAAAGCAATCATTGTCCAATAGGAAGCAGTAATTTACATGGTATTTCCACATTTAAGTAAAAACTGTTAAAGTTCCCAATAGGTATAATTCGAAATAGAGTAAAAATTGCAGTAAAGTGAATAACCCGTCAGCATTTGTGCATTAATATTTGGAGAACTAAAGTGCTAACAGCAAAGGTATAACCAGTCTTCAGAAGGATCAAACAGAAAAAGCCCCAGACAAATCAGACAAGTAAATTCTTAACAGAAATGGTCAAAGAAATTAGTTGGGACTTATGAATCGAAGTAAATGAATTTAAACTAGACCCTAGACTAAAATGATAAAGATTTCCTGATGACAGACAGGAAGATAAATAAATCACTACAAAGCTGACTTGCTGAATTACTGAATATACTGTTGGGAAAGAAAACTCATTTACATTAGCAATGGAATCCAACATAGAAAGGGGATAAGTGTTTGCTGAGAAGAGAAAGAACTGGACTCATCAGTTCAAGAGATCACCTACAAGTCCTGTGAAACAATAACCAGTGCCAACTTTGCCAACATGTGATTACACTCTTGTGTTTTGAAGCTGCCCTACTGCATACAGAGCATATGGATATCCAGATCTGACCTAAGAATAAAATACCAAAAAAACCCTAAAATTAAAAAAATAAATAATCAAAGTTTGACTGATGAATCTCTAACTGAAATTATTTTTTTTTTGAGTCAGTAGCAGGTTAGTCCTGTTGTGATTAATTAGGATCATGATATAATTACCCTTACAGGGTCAGACCATCTGTTCATGATCACCTGTCCTAGCAGCTATTCTGAAGTAACACTGTTTTCATTCTTTATCACTAGTCTGGGCCTCCCTCTAATTCTAGCTTTCAAACATTAACAATATAGTCAAATTAAAATGTCATCAGCACTTTAAAAGACTGAATAAAAAGCAGAAAGGAAATTAAACCCACAATTCATTTGGTCAAATGAAAAAGCAAAATAAAAATGTACAACAGCTATTAATAAAACTACAAAATGATTCATTCACATTGCTCCGAGTTGCACGCATCATTTTTCTGCACTTTGAGATCCTCTATGTTGTTCATGGTTTCAGTCAAAGATGTTTTAAAATTCCTTTTTCACCCTCAGTACTGTGTGTTAAATGTTAATATGGTGTATCAACTGTTTGCTAAACCAAGATTAAGTGAAATGATTGATGATTGTGAATATTAATAAGTCTATTCCAACGAAACATTCTGTGGTTTTCCAAGACAGCTTTATTTATAATATACACCAGTTATGCCAGTTTTTTTCATATTGATTCCCTCTACCAGGTTTGACAGGCAAGGAGAAGTAAGCGTTTTCAGTGACATTTGTTTACCATATGAGATTTCCGTTGTGCTGAATACTTTGTTATTAAAAAATGATTGTTAAGGGCTGGTTTTATTTTTAAACAGTATACAATAAGTTACTAACTCACTACAACAACTTTATAAACACAAACTTCTTGTTTACTTTCTTAAACATATCTACAATTCCCATTTATCTAGGCTGGAGAGAAATCTTTAGGGTGTTGTCAGATTTGGAAAACATATTTTAAAGATACCCATTTGTTTTTCCCCTGTTCTCATGCCTCTTTGATCTTATGTTGCTATACTTGTCATTTCACAGCCCCTCAATTTCCACATTTCTGCTTCAAAACCAACTTGCACTAAATGCAAGCTTAAATATTTAATGCATCTTCTATAGACAGATTACCTATGCCAAAAGTTATCACCTAATTTAACATGATTATTCTGCTCCAGAATTGTTCCTTTTCCCTCTTCAAGGAAAGTTAAAGCTTAACAGCTAAGATTTTTTCACAGAAACCACTACAAATACACACAGATGCAAGAGTTGCACACCTACAACTTACACTTCATGTATTAAACAACCATAGATACTCTTCTGTTAGTTCACTCAATCCATCTCCCTTTTAATTATGACTGCTCTTGAAATTTTTCCTGTCCTTCGTTCTTGTTAGAATAGCCTCCACTTCAAGGCTATTCTGGTAAGAATCTGCTACTGCTGTATGCCACCAAAATGAGCACTAGCTTAAACTGTTCTTGCCTGGGAGGCTGAGCAGGTGGGCCTGGCACTGTGCATGGTTGTCCCAAGCACAGGTCACCAGCATTGCGCTGCCCTGGCCCTGCGAGCGGAGCAGCAGGACGCTTCAAGAGTGCAGGCTGGGGGAGAGGAAGGACTCATGGTTCCAGCCTCATTGCTAGCAAAAGCAAAGTCAGTACATTTGAGACCATTTGCTGTTTATGAGATGAGGAAAAGGAATACTTCTTCATTGCACATATGACAGAAAATATAAAGAAGATGTAAAATTCTGTTCTGTAAAAAGTTGAGTAATTTAAGAGATACCTCTTTATTTGCAAATTACCAACATCTGATGTTTTCATGTGGATAACAATTCAAAACTTGGTATGCCACCCATGGCAGTACCAGCATTTACACAATATCCCTAAACATATTATCTTCTTCTGTCTTGAAATCCACAATTTCAGCAAAAGCAAGATACAAGCAGGACTAGTGTCCCTTACAATGCTTGCATACGCATGCTGATGGTAAATCAGATTGTTACATTTCCTGCAGCATCTGCTGACAGTATTATGTGAACTGCTCATTTCAGTGAGCCGTTTTCATCCAACAAGCTTCAGTATGATTTCAGTCCCAGTGGCTTTAATTTCAGTAGTAACTCTCGATAAGCACCATGCAAGTTAAAATGCAGGGGACTGCATGGAGAACAAAACAGATTAATACTTTTATAAGGATTAAAAAGTCAAAAATGCCATTTTCAAGTTTTCTGTAGCAGAACTTGTCAACTGATGTCAACTGTGAACTGCACAGTATTGTCACAGATGTTGCCCCACCATCCTAGTCTTCCTCCAGTTATTTCAATAAATATGTTCAGTACAGCCAATATCACCAGTAAGCATCTAATTCAATTGCACTGTGCGAACACTAAGCATTTTGGATACAGGGGAGGAAACCAAAACCACAAGAAGGAATAGTTTTTACGGTCTTCAGGGTGTATCAGCTTTCTTCATCTGAATTTAAGCACCTGTAAACATCAGTATGTCTAAGAGCAGTTGGAAAAGCTTGTATTTCATATAAACTTTTGAAACAGAACTAACATTGTACTGAAAGAGCCTTTCTCCCTTCCTCCACGGGACATGAACTGGTTGCTTACAGATCAAGACTTAATGACTTCTAAATATTTCCAGATATTGTGCGTGTTTCAGGGGTACGGCTTCACATTGGTTTAATCTTGCAATCTGTGTATCACAGAAGAGGGATAAGGAAATGAATTGCTGCAGCCACAGAGATGGTTCATGTTAGTTATGGAAAAGTCTCAAGAAGTACAAACCAGACATAAAAAGTGTCATCAACATGAGAAAGACCTTGTTTCACTACTTTCTCCAACTTTTGCAGAACTCACTAAATTACATAGGTAGCAATACTAGGTAATAATATTATGTGCTGTCTGGAATAACTTTGCAGAATAACAAAGAGTTGTGCTGTCCAACACCTGAGGACCTGATCGCAGCAGATGTTTCAGCAGCTTGTATTAAATACCCTTGGTTAATGTACAAAGTGAAAAGCAGACACAATTAAGGTCAATTTTGAAACACCACCACTGAAAAGTGCTTGGAAATAATCAGAAAATGTATCTGAAGCTGGTCCAAACTGATACAATGTTACATTAATGACAACCTCTTATTCAGCATGGCTCAGTTTCCCATTACCACCTCTGTGGCTCATCAACACTGAGAGTTACCATTTAGTGAGCACAGTTACACTGAGCTAGAAGCAACATCACTGCAAGACCAACAGCTGCCGCCTCACTGACAGTCTTCTTTCCATGATGTGTCTTTTTTTTTTAATAGCTGCCATTCTGGAGTTCTAAGCTAGCAAGAACCATGTAGTATTAGGGTAGTTCTTGCTAGCTTAGAACTAGCTTGCTTAATTTTTTCAATTATTTTTCCTTGAATAAATTAACAAGTCCAGAAAACACAACACCAAATTTCATTCTCCTCAAGGTGATCTGATGTCACACCTGTCTCAGGAAAGATTTCCACTACTTCAAGATATACCTTCAGTAAGAAATGCCAGAGCATAGGTTTTGATTATTTTTATCCTAGAAATTCTCTTTTTATTGTTCTTTAAATGTCAGATAAACTTTCATAGAATAGATTTCCGTATCTAGATTCCACTTCGTTACTGTGTGGTATTTATTGTTCAAAACACCCTCCAATCAAAATAGCTGCCTTGTTAGTTCAGCTACCAAAAGCTCAAAGGAGAATATCCTAAGGCTTCTCATCTGAAACCTAGGCACATTAGGCCATATACTTATAGAAAAAAAGGATGACAAAAACAGTTAGCCTAGGTACAGGGTACTGCTCCACTGCCACATACAGTGCTGTGTTTATATTCTAATCAGCAAGAAAAAATAGGGAAAACTCAAATTCCCCTAAGGACTATGAACTGTCTTAAGGGATATCATTGTTGCCCAGTATTATTTTTTCTTTATTTGGTTGAGTATGTTGTGGTTTTTTCCTATTTTCTAAATAGGAAAAAAAAAAAAAAAAAAACAGAAAGCCAAACCCTAACCATAAAAAAGGAACTAGAAGTTGATTGCTATCACATAACGTTACCTTCAACACAGGGTTATGAATGATGTGATGGAAGCTGTACTTCGCTTTCATTTAACATCACCACAACTTTGCAACTCAATTGTACCTCAAATTTTCAGGATTTCCCACATCAAACATGCCCTCTTAAAGATATGGAATAGCAGATTTTCACCAATTGGGCTCTTATACCAAAAGCAACTCAAGGATAACATAATCTACTTCTCATTTTCTTGCACAATATTTTGCAGCGCTCTACTTTCGTGAGCTTCACGGCACTACAGGGATTAAACGTATACCGATGTGATGCAAGCTCAGTGCAAAAACCAGAAACACTTTGCTTGAACTACAGGGCAGGGGGGTGGGAATTATTCATTTTGGTTTTCCAGGTTTTAAAACTTCACTAGTTTTTAACCTTGTTTTTTGCAGTGCTGCTGACAGTCTTTGTCCAATCTTGTTGTTAAGCTATGTTCGCTACTGGGATTGATGGAACCATTCTTTCATCTCAGTTTCTCTACCTATCCTTCAAAATGATGCTGTATGCCAAACAAAGGCCAAGAATGTGAGATGCGAATCTCCTTTTATTTTTTTTGACAGCTGATGTGAGAACCTCAAAATTTCATAATCAACTTCCCCTTTTTACACAGCAACAAACAGAAAAAAATACAAGGGCAGGATATTTAATTTTCAACACTGTAAAACAGCATACTCCTCTTCGTGAATGGTCACGCTGCTCAAAAAAATTCAGGTATCACAGAAGTTTGGGAGGATTAGGTTTTGAAGGTTCTTCTCTCCCTTTCTCATACATTTTCACTCTATATAGCTAAAAGCAATTTTACTTGACTAAATTCATAGGACAAAGACTTTGAAAAACAGGAGCTGCAAACTCCAGCTGTGGTGGCTGTGTCACTGCTTCCTGTGTCATAATTTCTTTTCTATATAGATAGAAGGAAGGTTTATTTTATTGCCACTTACTATTTGCCAGAATAAAGCACAGGGGAAGACATGCTGTCCCCTCCAGAAACAAGGCTGGGTTTAGAAGAAATCAAGGTCAAAAATAAAGAAGCACGTATATGGTAAGTTCTGAATACACAAAGCAATAGCAAGACAGAAATAATAATTAGCATTCAGGATTCCAGTCCAGATTTATTGCCTTCAGTTACAGCTATCTATTTTTCACCAGCAATGTCTGGGCAGTCTCAATATTTAGGTTTCAAAGTGACTGGAAATTATAATGCTACTTCCATTTTTCTCTAAAAACATATTTTGTCAGACTGTAAGGTACATGCTGAAAGCCTGACCCCAGTGCTCAACAGCAGTATTATGCTATCTATCTTCAGAGCAACACCTGTGCATGGCACTGACTTCAGCTACCTGCATAGCAAAGATGCTGCAGAAAAGTTGCACACTCAGGCTTGGCAGTACATGCTTGGCATCATCCAGGCTCCAGCTCCTGCAACACTTCTCCCTCCCTACAACCCAAACATACTCTTCCCACAAAAGCCTTTACGTCTCTAAACAAAACATAAAACCCCCAAGTAATATTGACTTTCCAGCCCTTGTTTACTCTTGGAAAATTCTTCAGTTCCCCTTTTTTTCGCCCCTCAAAATACTATTAGTTAGTCTGCTAGTAGCCTTCAAGGAAAATCCCCAAAGAAATGAAACTCACACTTCCCAGGCCCTTCTGGACTCCCCCAGTTTCCTCCTCCATAATTCCAACCTACTTTCACGAAGCCTTACACACTCTTTTCTGTGCATTATGCAAACAGTTGCTTTAGTCATCGCAGCTAACTCACTCTTCTTTACTCTTGAAATTATCTCCCCGATGGAATCTTCAGCAAAGTCTGAGGTTTACAAGCTGACTTTAACTCTCTTGCACTGAAAAGTTTGCACATGCCTGTATCAGCTAACAAATCAACTCCTAGATCTGCAGTTTGATGGAAGGAAGTACTGCGTTGGCCTTGCAGCAGCACAAGATCCGTTGTCCTCAATGCACTACATGAACAGATGTGTATACCTGTACAAGATCGTGTATTTAAAAGTTTTTTTCATTGCATTTCCAACACCTCTGAACTTCAAGAAGGATGAACATCCAGATTTCATGGAAAAGCTCAGTTTTTGGGGTGAACTTCGAGCTTAATTCTCATTTCCACGGATTTCAAAAGTATGAAACTTTGGGAATTAAGTACAGACCTTTAGATAGTAATCTTTATTAAGCTCTGTAAAGGATACGTGACACGAAAAATCATGACAGCTGCATTCCTGCTTGATTTATGAAACAAGAAAAATGCTACCAGCAGAAGATACATGAGATATAGTGTTATATAACCAAGCACAAATGTGTGTACATGTCAACCAGTTGTCAAACAACATATACCCACATCAAGAACACAGGAAGAGAGAAGCAGCATCACATAATAAAACTTCTATAATCCTTCACATTTCATTCTATGGCCCAATGATTATAGGACTAGAGTGACTCAGAATGAAGAGATTAAAGCCTATTCTTGCTTTTCCATTAGTCTGCTGAGTAATCTTTGGCAAATCGCTTGACTTTTCTACATGTCAGCATCCCAGTTTGTCAAATTGGTGTAACAATACTTAATTACTTAATAAATCACCTTGACATCTAGTGGTGAAGACAAGCTTTATTGTAACAAAATGAAACAGTTCTGGGCCAATCAGTAATATGTTGAATAAGACTCATAAATGTATAACAGTGTGATTTTTTTCAACTTAGAAAAGAATGAGCTTAGAAGCTCAAATGTGTATCTTTTATGTGTAGCTTTATGAGTTAGATATTTTGTCCCTGCAATTGTTCCAACACCTTCAGGACATACAACAATGACCAGAAGACCTTTCAGTTTATTTTCCAGTGCTGATATCAGACAAGTATTTATGAAATATTCTTATTTAACATGTTTAAGAAATATCTCCTTAGTCTAACTTCCAGAAAAAAAAAACTATCAAAGGGCTGAGAGCTAACTATGCATCACTACCTATGGAACATGATCTCTTTTACTCTTTCAATTTAATTCAGAAAAAAAATACACCATACTTCTAGCATTGCAGTTAAAAGTAGGGTATTATACTTTTTTGACAGAATTTTTAACTTTACATGGAAATAACAACTTCACCTGAGGTACAACTGCTATGCTTTTAAAATTCTCTTTTGCTTTATACACTGAGCTTCTAAAGAAAATGGAAGATTGCAAACCCATTTTTACCTCACACACAGCACAGCAAAAAATTTGATCTCTTCTCCTAGAAATTCCTATCTTGTTTTAAGACAGCAGATCGTAGAAGGCCCTCTCTTCCTTTCCAAAAGTAACCTCTGCATGGTTAACATAAAAACATTCCTTTTCTCTCTGACAATCTATTGAGCTGCTCCACTGAGGGTTAAACAGTCTCTAACTCATTACCTTCCCACAATATTTTACATCATTTTTAAGTATTCCAGGTTAACAGAAAAGTTTTTTTAAGCTTTGATAAAGCTTTCAAAGAACCTAGCTCAATTTTTGAAGAAACTGATCACCAAAAGAGAGGAAAGATTTTAAGGGGGAAATAAAAGGCTCAAGAGACCACTAGCTATTTGTATGTGCTGAGAAATGCTATTTTAATTTTGACAAAAACATCAGAGACTTGAAAAGATAAGTACAAATCTGCCTGCATCTCACACATTAAGATCAAATCAAGATTTCTTTAAATAGTTCCAATGTTTTTTCATCACGTTCTAAAAGTATGGTAGCTGAAGCTTTCCAATTAGACATGAAATGTGAAGAAAAAAGCTTCATACACACATCAGTTACTTTTCTGACGCTATAATTGAATGGGATTGCATGAAATTGGCTTGTGCTGAACATTGGTCCAAAATGGCTTAGATCTATTCTGAAGCTGTTTTTTTCCTTCTTTATATAGACTACAGCTACAATTATCAGCAAAATTATCAGCAAGGTCGCATTGTCTTTTCCACTAGAAATACTATGCTTTGCAGAAATAATTTGCAAAATTTATGTTTAGCAGCTTTCAAATTCCTGGTAGTTGTTACAATACATACATTCAGGGAACATTAGGTGCAAGCCAATACATCTAAACTTTAAATTAACACTGTCACATTCCCACGCAGACCATTCATTAAAGTAACTCTTATGTTATGAGCAGGTGGCATGCTTCTCCAATAACACAGCATGTAAAAGATTAAGTAAACAGTACCTAGAGTTTAGTACTGGAGCTCTTACATAGCACTTACTACAGTAACATCCCAAACTATTTTAAAATACAATAAACTTGAGCTTGCTGTTGTGTTTTCAGTAGTTGGCATCTTCAGATTAGTTTATAGGAAAATGCTCATAATAGCTTCATACATTTCAGTTTTTATTTCATATATATTTTTATACCTATACACCTTTAACTAGATAGATATACATGCCAACTAGAAAGAATGGAAGATGGAAATGATTTTGTGAAATATTTTGCCTGACAGAAGTTACCATAAAATGAATCAACATTTCAACAAGCAATTTTGACTGCACACAATTTTATGATGAACATAATGGCTGAATTCACCAGGCAACCACCAATTCTCCATATCTAAGGCACTCATTGCTAGATATTTATAGAGCTGTATCCATGCAAAAGTAAAATACATATCACAACACACAGATGCTACATTACAGACCCAAGTTTCATAAAAAGTGATTAATATAAAGTAATTTTTGTTGTTACACTGATTTTTAGAGGACAGCAAATAGCAGTTCCAGATAACAGTACCTTGCATTTTCTCTCTCTCAGCTGAAAATTATGCCATTTGGCGTCGCATGAAATCTTGTTCCTTTGACCTCTAATACCAGGCACCAGTCACCACAGCTTTCCATTTTGAACTTGAATTCTGAACCACTTGAACAGCTTTTCATCTCACTTGTTAATTTGACTTCCACATTTATTATTCCCAATATTGGAAAAGGTTAAGAACTTTAATCCCCACTACCCTGCACATACTGCACTCATTAACTTGCGAGACAACCGTAAACTTTCCAGTCTCATTTAACTGTATTTTCACTTAGATTTTTTTCATCAGTGTAATTGCTGCAAATGCCAAAGATGTAAGACAGCATAAGAGTCAACCCAATGTTAATTCAACAGACTTTCAAAAAGAGTACCTATCTGACATTTCTTTGAAGGTGACTGATCTTCCTAACAACTTTAGGTAAGGTCTAGAATAAAGTGTCAGTAGAGAAAACATAGCATGACATGGCCATAAGACTGACCAAGAAAAAAAACCAGCTACTAACAATTCTTACAACACAAGAAGTGTAACTAACACTTTATAAGGTAAAAGGGGAAAGAAAAAACAAAACACAGATAATATAAAAAATGAGAAAATGAATTTAATAGAATCACAGAATAATTCAGGCTGGCAGAGACCACTGGAGGTTAAGTGGTCCAATCCCTGCTCAAAGCAGAGCTCATATCAGTTAGACCACGTTGTTCACAGCCTGAACCCATCAGTCTATAATGCTTCCAAGGATGGTGACTCCATGCAGAATCACCAATCCCACATCAAAAAGAAAAAAGTGACATGGGTTAGAAGAACAAGGTACCCTCACTTATGTCCTTTGACAGACAGCAGCATGACAGCAGATGGTGCAGGTCAATTCCCTTCAGGAGCAGAGGGCATAAATAAAGACTTCGCTCTGCCTCTTAAAGACCTGCACTCCTATGATACTTCGCTATTCCTGGCCAGGGACTGGCACTTCCAACGGCAACATGCCAGCTTGTATGGTTCTTCTTTAAACTGCAGGGTAAGGCTACTAGAACGTTTCCTGAATCCTGTGGAACTGAGCCCAGAGATCATCAGAAATTACCCTGTGTCCATGAGTGGTAGCAATCCTCAGCTTCTGTAGATGCTGGAATTCACTAGGACTGAATCACTAGCCCTATTCAAAAAAAATCATCAACCTCTGTTGAGCAGGAACAAGCCAACTTATCCTTTCTCCACTTAGGGATCTTTCTGTACTCAGGCTCTGCCTGACCCATATGGCAACATGTAGGAGCAATGGATGCCTGTCCTCAACCCCCTTAAAACACAGCATCGTTCAGAAGTATTCAATCAGATTGCTAACCATTTGAGTTTCCTAAAATCCAGTGCACGTATGGAGACTATTCCCTCATTACAAGTGTAAAACTGATTGTGAAAGATGGCTTTACAGTTTAGAAGAATGAACTCATCAACTAATGGCCAAACACATGGGAGCTAAACTAGCTCTGAAAAGTCTCAGTCAAACCTGTGGCTGCCATGGTATCTCAAATTGCAACAGATGTTCTTCCTAATATGATAATATTTTGCAGTTTCACCAAAATGCAGATCTGTCTCAAAGGTCCACAGTTATATGGATTATGCAGCAAATCACACACGCAGAGAACTAGCAGCAAGTTCTGGTGTCTTTTCTCAAAGACTTAGTGTTATCTTCACCATACTGTTAAACTTTGCACAAAAATTAATACATATTACAATTTTTTTTTAATTTGACATTAAAGAAAAATATCTACATGGTGATAATTTTCATCTAACAGGAAAAATTCTGTCATATTTTCCATCTTCTTCTAAGTTGAAAGCATAAAGTATGTATATTTCTTTACAAAGAGACAGATATATATTCACAGGTTCTTACTTCTAAAAATCACATCTGCTTCACAAGCCAGTTAAGTACAAATTCTAATACATTGTCTGGACTAAATATGCTAAAGTAACACTTTGTGAAGCACATATTTATGTCTGGAGAGAAACAATACTTCATACTGCTGGACTGGTACCTGTAGTAATACTTAGAAATAACTTTAATTTTGCATTGTGTAGGTATGCTTAAAAAGGACAGCACTGGTATGAATGCAGAGTGATAAGCAATTAAAGAAATAGAAGAGTGCAAAGTTGTCATCACAGAATTACAGCTTTCAAACTAACAGAAAAGTATTCACAAAGAGGAAAAGATTAAAGGACCACTGCATACACTTCCAAACATTTCTACAAGTAGGCTTTCACGTGAAAAATTACTGCATCCCTATGATGACTCAGAGAGGAAATGGATGAGTTCCTCTTTTAAAAGCATATATTAAGTAGAATAAAGCAATGACAAGAAATATATTGATGCCGTGAAAAGCCGGAATTGAAGACTCAATAGTCGGCAGACTATTAAGCAGGTATTCTTTATGACGGCGCCGGGCACACGGGGGATCTCTCCTCCAAACGTGTGCACCGAAGAGACACGGTTACTAGGTATTTATGCTATGTTAACATACATATTCATTACATTTCCAAGAAATGTTTATCATA
>Ga0065711_1035263_pt1 | contig 22563 bp, 15 predicted proteins | sample Hoacrofraction12_FD_59098 | JGI IMG/M metagenome (GOLD analysis project Ga0065711, IMG submission 59098) | Hoatzin crop microbial communities from Cojedes, Venezuela - Epithelial fraction 12 v2 (version 2) | ecosystem: Host-associated > Birds > Digestive system > Esophagus > Crop | place... | reverse complement strand
TCTGCCATTCAGCCAGTTCTCTATCCACTTCACCGACCACTCATCCAGCCCACACTTCCTCAGCTTCCCTAGGAGGATATCATGGGAGACTGTATCGAAAGCCTTGCTGAAGTCTCCTTTCGAGCTGAAGCAAAAATTTCTGGACTTCAGTGAGTCTTGCAACTCGGAAATCTTCCTTCTTACTTCCCTCTTGGGTTTGATAAATGTTTCTTACCCAGCACGGCTTTTTTTTCCCTATTCCTGTTGGAGGCACAGATTTAAAGTTCATCCTGGACTTGTTTCTGAGCTCTTAAAACCATGTGCGCTTTCAGATCATGAAGTGTGAGTGGGGAGGCTTAGCCTTCACTGGCAAGTGTGTGGCTGGGTGGAATTTAAGCTGAAAACTCTTCTCTCCTGCTCCTGTTTTACAGACCAGTGCTGGGTGCTTTTGAGGCGTCTTGTGTAGAGGTTCTTTCTATGCATCAAAAATGCCTCTACCATGGTGTTTACATGGTATTTCAGTGAGAGGAGCTGTATAATTCTTCTGACTCAGGGCACATGCAGAGTTTTGTGGCTATGGTACAGCCATATGATTACTCAGTGAGCTGCTTTACATGGGAAAGGTAAGGACAAAAGCATTTGAAAGAGCAATGTTCTGTGGAAGTCTGTGAACTAAATCAGAATGAATTAAATTAGAAAAATAATCCCTTAGCTGATAGTTCATTTTTTGCCAGGCACCACACTGTAAGTCCAATGTAGGTTATCTTCTTGCCTGCAACAGAGCCTGCTTTCACTCCAGAGGGAAAGCTGCCAAGTTACCTCACGTTGGCCAAAGCACTTGCCTGCACTGGGATCCTGCCCTGTGCCTGGGGTTCCTGGTGTGGTGCCAGGGAGGATTGCTGGAGGACAGGCATGCTGGGAAGCAGATCTGGAGTGTGGTTATGAATGATGTAACCAGCAGCAGATTTATCTTTTCAGTCACGGTTGGCATCACTTTGGCAGAAGATGTGCCCTGAAATGAAGCACCATTTGTGGAAACAAGGGGGTGGTGATGACTGGTGATTGCTTCCTGTCCAGGCTTCTCCTTCAGACTGGCACAGGGGTAGCATGATCAGATACTCCAGATGGTCTGTTTGTGGCCTGTAGGCATCTGTTGGTTTGCTTTTGTTTGAAGTGGGATTGTTCAGTGTTTGTCTTGTACCTGACAGCAGCAAGATATGTCCTGCCATTACGTCCTACCTGCAGTGGAATTGTGGTGCATGTCCCCAGGTATGCTGACCAGGGCAGTAGTCTTCTTGCGGCACCAGTTTCCCATCTCTGACCTTCAATCATATCTACTTTTTCTTTCTCCAGAGAACAGATCTTGGAAAATGTAAGGGGTGAAATAGTGAAAGGGCTGCTTTGCTTCGCAGAAGAGTGGGAGTTTTGTTGAATGCTGTCAAAGGTATGTTTTACAACCAGACAAGAATATTTTATATTCTCATTTGTGCCTTTCTGTGGACATATGTACTCAAAATCCTAATGCTCATATTTAATGATAGGCAGAGGGTGCCTGTGGTTACTGCAGTTCGTCACCAAAAACAAAAGGACAGAAAGGAAAATCCTAAAATGAATGTATTTCCAGCAGACATTTAGTGAGGTGAAGTCCCCTGTGAGAACAAAGGCCCGAAAATGTGAGACTTCTCCCAGCTGCTTATCGGATATTTCATCTGCCTCTTCATCCTGCTTGGGTGGTCTATAACAGACTCCCACCATGCTATCTGCCTTGTTAGCCTTTCCCCTTGATTCTTACCCATAAATACTCAGTCATGTCATCACCATCGTCAAGCTCTAGACAGTCTAAACACTCTCTAAAATACAGGGCTAACCCCACCGCCTCTCCTTCCTTGCCCATCCCTTCTGAAAAGCTTGCAGCCACGCATTGCAGCACTCCAGCTGTGTAAGTCATGCCACCACGTTTCCATCATTACAACTATGTCATAGTCTTCCAGCTGCACGGTGGCTTCCAGCTCCTCCTGTTTGTTGCCCATGCTGCGTGCGTTAGTGTAGATGGGCTTCAGCTGCACTACTGATCCAGCCACCTTTTTTGGGGCGAGAAGCCCTAATTCCCACCTGACTGTTCTCAGGTGCTTCCATGGTTTCTAATGACATCGACAACACTTTCGCCCTTGCTGCTGTGTGGGTCTCTATCCCTTGCCTCCACTGGCGTGGCTAAGGTGCTACGCGCATTAGTACAGTGACATTTCAAATGTGCTCCAGGGTGCTCAGCTCATTGTGGAGCAGACTGAAGGACCTTGCTAGCATGCTGTCCCTCATATGTTGGTGTTCTGCCTCCACACTTATCTCGAGAGCCTGGTTTTATCCGTTTCCCCTTTCAAATCTAGTTTAAATCTCTTTCAATGAGCCCTGCTAACTCCTGCACAAAGATCCTTTTCCCACTTTGAGACAGGTTGCCAGCAGGCCTGGTGTCGTGTAGACTGACCCATGATTAAAAAACCTGAAATTCTGCCAGTGACAGCAAGCTCGGAGCTGGGTGTTGATCTGCTGGCTCTTCCTGCTTCTTCCTCATCAACTGGAAGGATAGAGGAGAACACTGCTTGTGCTCCTGACCCTTTAACCAGTCGGCCCAAGGCCCGGAAGCCTCTTTTGATCGCCCTTGGTCTTCTTGTTGCAACTTCATTGCTGTCGACGTTAAAAAGCAAGAACAAATAATCTGAGGGCTGTACCAGGGTAGGAAGCTTTCTTGTTGCATCTTTAACCTGGGCCCCAGGGAGGCAGCAGTTGTTGCTGCTATTCTTAATTGCTGCTATTCTTGATTGCTGCTATCCTTAATTGCTTCTATGCTATTGGTTGAGAAGAATAATTTGTAATAGATTGATATATAAATTTATATATAAATATTTGCTTTATTATTCATAGGTATGCCTACTGCTGGTGAGTTGTGGTAACTGCAATAAAGTAGAGAAATTTAGAGGATAAAGCCTCTGTGTCCTTGTGTGGAACAGAATCCTGCGAACCCACGTTTGCAATCTCTGCACACCCACAGGCCAGGCAGCCCTTTAGGTTGTAACATTCCTGGGCCCTAATTTTGCTTTGGCTGACCTGAGTAAATTCTTTTTCCATGAAAATACATTGTAGCTATCAGAAAAAAAGGCTTTTACTTTTTAAGGAAGAAAACAGGGAAAAAAAGATGGGGCAGTCCCATTTTTTCAATGCAAGAAATGTTGTCTTGCAACCTTTATTTTAACAAGTAAGGAGAGGAAAAATTATCTTCGTGCTGCCAAAATAATCATACCTTACTTGGTACAGGGAATGCCAGCAATGTATACATTGACATACACGGTTCAAAGTTGTTATGCTCCTTAACCGTCTTTGCGAGCAGGGTTTTCAACAAAAGAAGGGGTAGGGGAGTGTTTGGGGGGTGTGGGGTGTGGAGAGGTTACACCACAAGGAAGAACCTTCGTTGGCTGATTTTTTAATGCATTTAATCTCTTAATATGTCCGCACAATACCATCCAACACGAGAAGAGACCTGCATTGCTGCTTCTTAGATGCAGGCACCATACTGCTGACTCCAAGATCCAAATTCAGAGGTTGCAATATAAGTAATGGAGGGAAGGAAGGAGGAATTGCAGTTGCTGATGTCTTTGTTTCGTCTTGCTTACGTCTTCATGTAGGACGGTTTCAGAAAAAAACCAACACAGCATTTCACATTCGTGAAAGTTTCTGTTCCTCTCCAGAGAGGTGTAGATGAAAACTTCACTGCCAGAACAGAGGTGTCTTCATTTGGTTTTGGTTTATTATTTATTACAATCCTCACAATGCTATTTCTCACTGTATCTCCATGTCTCCTTCCACCGTGCACAGCCTTGGGAGCAATGCAGATGCAGTCCTGCACGGGGAGGGGACGCCGCGACAGGACACCAACCAGCCGGCACCAGGGGTGTTGAAAAGAAGTGAACCACACAGTGTGGTTGCGGATGACACTGTGTTTTAAATCATGTCGAAAGTTTAGGTGTGATGCCTTAAAAAGTGTAGGTGTTAGGCAGGTAAAGGAAGTGACAAGAAGTAATAAGAGGCCTTAGAAAGTAGAACTTGTTGTGATATAGCACCAGGACCAAAAACTTGTTGTGATATAGCACCTGCGGATGGTGGGAGGCTGCAGGGGTGGTCTCTGCGGGGAGAGACGTGGGGCTGCCAGCACTGCAATGGACCTGCCGCAGGACACGGCTGAGCCCCTGGGCGAGGCTGGTGGTGCCTCTGGGAAGCGTTTTTGAGAAAACACAGGGATAAAAAGAGCGAGGGACCACAGAGGGAACATTGAGGTCAGGGCAAGGAGGAGGAAGGAGGGACCTTCATGGCTACGGCATTCGTCTTCCCAAGCAACCATTCTGCGTGCTGACCCCATCTTTCGTGGTGCTGGCTGGACATCTGCCAGCTGGTGGGAAGCAGTGAAAGCACTTCTGCACATGCGGCTTTTGCTTTCTTGATTGAACTGTTGTTATCTCAGTCCCCAGGTCCTCTCACCACACTTCTGTTTTCTCCCTGTCCCATCGGAAAGGGAAGTGAATGAGCGGCTGGATGGGCTTGGCTGTTGACCAGGGTCAACCCACCACAGTAACTTACTTCTTGAATTTATCCCAGTACAAAAGAAATAAAAGGCAAATGTGGCGCCACTTTTTAAGGATCTTAAAACTGCAGACCAGAAGCTTGACTATCACAATACGTGTGCTGGTAGAGACCATTACAAACATACAATAGACAAGGTGTTAAGTACAATGGATTGAGGGAGGAGATGAATTTGCTTCTGTGCAAGGAACTCACTCTCAGTAAATAAACTGGAGTTCTCTGAAGGGGTAAATGAGCACATGTATATCAGGCAATTAATGCACACAATTCTGATAGTCTTGCGGATAAGGGAAGTTTTAAGTGGATGTGACCTCCAGCAGCTCTGGGGCTCAGGGATTCCTCCTGCCTGGCCCCCGAAGCCCAGACCGGTCCATCTGAGGTCCTGTGAAGTCCAGGGCTGATGGCCACATCGGCTGATTTCCCCTGAACAGCTTTAACCAGTAGCAAAGCTGAGCCTGTATCTCAGACACACATGTGCACACACACAAGTACACAACACTAACACTGTTAGAGCCCGGTGAGAAGGATCAGGGGCCGGGCTGGATCAGATGAGCGCTTAAACAACATCAGCAACTGCTCACACATGGCCCATCCCCTCCTCTCTGTTCACCCCCCTTCCCCTACATGTTCCTCAACGAGTTTTGCACAGTCCCACAGCCCCCCCTCGAATATCCCAACTCCTCCTGCTCCTCTTTTTACCCCCTTGTTATCCTTTACAAAGCACAGGCTGTCCCCCTCCAAAACTGCACCCCAGAGTTCCTTGATGGCCCATCAATTAGTGGCTGAAGACCTTTGGTCTTTGCCAGTTGCCTCTGTTATTTTATGCGCATCAGGTTTGTGTTTCTGTCGCTTCTTATCCTCTTTTGCATTTAAAGGGTCCTTGATGGGATGGCTGTAATGAAGTGGATGCTCTCACCTTCCACATAGCCATACAGAAGCATCTTAGGGTCTGTGTGAGTAGAAGTGGTTTGATCAGTTTTCTATGATTAGTACTTCAGAATTCACCACACAGAGGAGATGCATGGGGCTTGGGTAGGTAAGAAGAGACCATGTTGATGTGGAAAGGCTATAGCAGAGCTGCTGCTGCTGGAGAAATCTCATTACTTTTCATCTGAATTATCACAACAGGAATGAAAGCAATTAAATATTCATACCTGTGTCAGGTCCTTTCTTTATTGTACCAATAGCACGTACGTGATCTTGGATGCACGCAGCTGAGCTGCAGCTCTCAGCTCTTCACCACAACCTGTCTTCAAGATGAGGTGAAGAGATAGGAGCAGGACTGTACACTGTGGCAATTTACACTACAAAGGATTTATTCTACTCTGTTTAAATGAGTTTATTTGTTGTTAATTGTACGTCTGTATTTTCATGAGGAGTCTTGAGTCTGAGGTAACCAAAAACCAGAGCAGCAAAAACCCCACAAACAAATCAACCAGAAACAGAGTTGTTTGGCTCAAGTTCCTAACCTAGGGACGTGTTGCAAAACAGACCTCACTGCTGAAACACACGAAGAAATGACATTATGACATTTATATGGCATCATGGAAGAAAAGCGCTCTGATCTTCCTCATTGCTTTTCTTACTAATATTCCTTCTATGAGAGTTATATCAGGCAGCAAAGCTTTTTGTGAAGCTAATGCTTCCTGTCTGGTTGAAGCTAATGTCTTCAGAAGAAGCATTTCCTGTGAGCTGGTATTGTCTTTTCAGAGCGTGGATTTGCTGTGGTTTGTTGATCGTTACAAGACAAAGGAGCCAGATGCAAGCTGAATTGTCTGTAACCCACGCTTTTTTGAATGTGTGCTTCCTGCAAAGGTATACACCAGCTCCAAGCTGGAGGACAGCGTTTAGTTTGATTGGTTATGTTTTAATAAGTTGAATTTCTTAATTTCTTATACTGAAATATAGAAAGGAAGCCTTTCATTGAATTCAGTCCTGCATTCTGTATTTACATTTTTTGATACATATGTGTTTTAAATTAAGAACATCTTGCCCTACAATATGCAGTCAGCTGCAGCAGCACAACGAAGATCTCAGGGGCACAGGGGCAGAATTTAGATCCAGCTTGCTGGGGAGTGTGATCAGGCTGATGTTTGTGTCAGAAATCTGCCCACAAGGAGCCACAGATTTGTAAAACCGTGCTGAAGTTCTTTGTCTGGTCAGTATTCATCCTTTATGTGATTTCTGCTGTCTGCACAATAGATTCTGATCTCGTGAGTTAAAGTGCAAGGTATAATTACTAGGAAGAACGGGACTAGCTTGATTTGCCCCCAGAGAGATGTTTTACATTGCAGTTGCTCATGCTCTGCCTGGCTGAGTTTGGAATGTCAAAAGCCACAGACTCTTAAATTTTCCTATGGAAATGGGTCAGCAGCATCCCGTGGCTCACTCCTGCAGAACTGTCCCTGCAGCTGGCATGGATCCGCCAGCCCCTTGAACCACACGCGGCACAAAGTGGTGTGAGGGAGAAGGAGGAGATCTTTGGGGTGCAGAGGCTGGGAAAAATCTCTTTTAGACCTTACCAACAGCACCACAGAAAGCAACCTAAAGTCTGTTTTAACTTATTAAATCCAAGGAATCCCTTCTGGTAGCCAGACCTTTGTTTTATTGGAAGGCTAGGCAGGACCTACCAGCCTCTCCAAAGCTGCTGTAGAGGAATCCAGTGTCTGTTCCATTTAGCCTTCATCTTCTTCTCTTTCATACTGAAATCTTACTAATTGTGACAGAATCACAGAATAATTGAGATTGGAAGTCAGCTCTGGTGGTCATCAACGCCCAGTTCAAAGCGGGATCAACTAAAGCAAGTTGCTAAGGACATTGTCCAGTTGGCTTTTGAATGTCTTCAAAAATGGACGCTCTACCACATCACTTGTGAAACCTGTTCCATTTTTTGACCACGCCCACTGTAAATTAAAAAAGAAAAAAAAAAAGAAAAAAAAAAAGAAAAAAAAAGAAAAAAGCTTTGATTGTTAAGATCCCCCTTGAGCCCTGTCTTCTCCAGGCTGAACAGTCCCAGCTCTCACAATCTCTCTGCATATGAAGGACGCTTCAGTCCCTTAATCCTCTTCGTGGCCCTTTGCTACCTGCTTCAGTAAGTCCATATCCTTGTTGCACAGGGGAGCTCAGAACTGGACATAAGACTCGATACACAACCTGACCAGTGCTGAGTAGGCGCGGAAGGATCACCTCCCTTGACCTGCTGGCAGCACTCGGCCTAACACAATCTAGGAGGCTGTTGGCCACCTTTGCCACGAGGGCACATTGTTGGCTCATTTTCAACTTGTCTGTCTGCCAGGAATCCCCAACTTCCCAGACAGCTGACCCCCTCTATGCACTGGTCCCTCACCATGTGTGTGACTTTGCATTTACCTTTATTGAACTTCATGAGGTTCCTCTCCAGCCATTTCTCCAGACTGTCTAGGTATCTCTGAATGTTGGGACAATCACCTGGTGTATCAGTTACTCCTTTCAGTTTTGTATCATCTGAGAACTTACTGAGGATGCATTCTGCCCCATTGTCAAGGTCATTAATGAAGATGTTATACACTACTGCATCCAGTATCAACCCTTGAAGCATGATTCTGCTCACTGACATGCAGCTGGACTTCATGCCACTGGTCACAACCCTCTGGACCCAGCCTTATAGCCAATTTTCAGTCCACCTCACTGTCTACTTGTCCAGCTCCATACTTCATCAACTTGCATGTGAGGAAGTTGCAGGAGACAGTGTCAAAAGACTTACTAAAGTCAACAGAAATAACATCCACAGCTCTCCCCTCATCCGTGGAGCAAGTCACCTCATCACAGAAGGCTATCAGGTAGGTCAGGCATGTTTTTCCCTTTGTAAATCCATGCTGACTACTCCCCAGTCACTTCTTGCCCGTTGTATGTCTGGAAACGGTTTCTAGGATTAGTTGCTGCATCAGCTTCCCAGGGGCTGATGTCAGGCTGACTGGCCTGTAGTTGCCTGCATCCTCCTTGAAGACAGGAGTCACATTTGCTGTCTTCCAGTCTTCAGGGACTTCTCCTGATCACCATGACCTTTCGAAGGTTATTGAGAGTGGCTTTGCAACGACATCAGCCAGCTCCCACAGCACTTGTGGTATGTCCCATCAGGGCCCATGGCCCTGTGTATGTACATTTCATTTAAAAGCTCCCTAACATGATCCTCCTCCACCAAGGATGTCTACCTTGCACTGGACTTTTTCATAGTTTTTGTAGACCTGAAATTGCTGAAGGCAAGTTCTATCAGCAAAGATACAGACAAACAAGGCACCAAGTCATGGAATGTATCACCCTTTTCTATGTCTTTGTGACCAACTCCACTGAGTATTCAGCAGTGGGCCCACATTTTTACCTAGTTTTTGTCTTGCTGATGTACCCATGGAAACCTTTTTTGTTGCCATTCACATCCCTCATCAGTTTCAAATCCAGGCAAGCTTTGGCTTTCCTAACCCCTTCCCTGCATGTTAGGGGATTCCTCCTGGTTCATCCGACTCTGCTTCAGCCTCTTGCATACTTCCTTTTTATGTTTGAGTTTAGTCAGGAGCTCCTTGCTCATCCATACAGGCCCACTGCCACCTTTCCTTGGTAGCCTACTCACTGGGATGGACCATTCTTGGGTTCAGAGGAGCTGAAAACCCACCAGCTAATCTGAACCTTTCTTCTCTCCAGGACTGTCTGCCATGGGATTCGTGAAAGCAGATTCCTGAGCAGGCCAAAGTCTGCTCTCCTCAAGTCCAGAGTTGTGAGTCTGCTTTTCATTTTTTTTCCCCTTCTTTTCAGGATCCTGAACTCCACCAGCTTGTGGTTACTACAGCCAAGCCTAACGCCAGCTTTCTCATCTTTGACCAGTTCTTGTTCATGTCCTTAAAAATAAACGGAGTAAGAATGAAAAGAAGGAAAATAAATGAAGAAAAGGGATGGAAAATATTTTTATCTTTTGAAATTAAACATATATGTTCCTGGTAACCTGCAAAGTGAAAATAATTATGCAAATGTTCATAGAATTATGTATACAGATTTTGATTAATTCTCAGAATTAACAAAAGAAGTGATTTGTGAAGTTCTCTTCTGTTCTGAAGGTCCTATAATTTCTCTTCTCTATCTGAAACCAAGTCCCAACCTAACTGTAAGGCAGGCATGAGCAATTTTTTTCTACACAGACCAAAGAGTTGGGTGGAAAGACTGATATTGTTGGACAGATCAGAGAAATTGTTTTTGCAGGAAAGGAACTGGCAGTATAAGCCTATGATTTTATAGTGGATTCTACAGATTCAACTGGTTCAGTGTATTCTGTTGCTCAGTGAATGTGACATTATAATTAGCTCAAACAGAATTTTGTGAAACCGTGTCAGGCACAGGTTTTGTCGCTATAACTCTGAAAGGGTAAAGATTTGTGCTGGGGTAAAAGTATGCAAGTTTCCTGTGTGGGTCACCACAATACTTTTTTCTCATCTCTCAGTTGCCCTGTTTCAGTCTGATGGTAATCATCATTTTGTCATCCTGCAGAGTCACATATGGAGACCAGGACAGATGCACCACCTGCTCTGCTATTGCATTTCAGCTTCCTCCTATGGAATTAAGGTAAACGTGTGTGTCCCCCCCCCGGCAATTTTCTTGTCCAAATGCTCAAAGGACTTCTGTTTGTAAATCAGTATGTCATTGATATAGATCAAATACATCTGTATTGCTTTTATTGACGGTGCTTGCAGTGAAAGAGAGAAATGTGTTCTGCAAATTGTCCCACTAGAATTACCCATGTCTATGCTTTTGCTACATAAGGAAATTTAATCCCTCACCTTTGTCATCTCAGTCAAGCCGAAGTTACTTACTTATATGGGCTGATGTGGAGAATGCTAGGTAACTTCACTTCCCTGTGACAGCAAGACCCCCTGCCTAACATTGACCTACCTAGCATCTGTCATAGCAGCAGTTTAATCACAAAAGACAGAGCTTTTCATGAGCTATTGTCATTGCTCAAATGATTTTTTATTTCAGAAAGCTGATTTAGGACACCATTCCTTCTATGTATTACTCTTCTGCTAATAATATGCTCTGTCATTAAAAATGATTCCTAACTGCTGGGAGGAAAGCTCTGTTGACCTTCAGGGAAATTCAGATCCAGACCTGGACTTTGCAGCTAACTGGACTTCTAAATTCCAAGTAAAGCAAAGTGAAAAAAAACAATGCTTAAAAGCATGTGATGGGAATAAAAAGGAGCACATCTATCTGAATGTGAAACACAGTACTTCTTCCAAGAAACAGATGATGAGAAGACAAAGAACAGAGGAGAACAAGAACAAAGGTAAAGTCTATTAATAATGGGAAAGATGTATGCATTGCTGCATAAACAGTCTAACAGATTTCATGTCTGAATTAGAGATTTGCATTTGTATGCTAAAAATATTTTTTTCTGTCCTGCTGTTTGAAGTTGGGAAGGATGGGCAGTTCAAGACAGGTTAAAGTTGGAGACTTGCAGCTCCAACAGAGTAAGTAATGTGTGGTCTAATCATTTCTGTTGATGCCGTATCAAAACAGTCATTATGTCTGGACTTCTCTTCAGACGTAATCCTGAGTTGTGACTGATCAATAAGCCCCTACAATAGGAGAAGGCTCAAAGGAGATGGGCAAGTGCAGTGTGCTCATGAAGTGTGCAGTGACTGAACGTGGCTGCCAGAAACAAAATTCAACTTTTGAAAAGAAATTGAAAAATTGAACTGAGGGGACCAGAGAGGTACAATTTTTTAGATTAACCGTTGTATCAGTTGGGTGGATCAGCTGGTTGTGCAAATTTTTGTCCACCAGTTAATTGAAAGAGTGAGACTATCTTCCTGCATTAGCCAGACCAGTATGGGGGGAGTGTATACGTGGCTCAGCCTAACACAGAGTGCAATCACTGAACAACTGGCAAAAAGAGCTTTGAAGAGAGCAACAGGCTTGAGCTGCTTAAACCCACATATTCCTGCCCAGTGCTACCCAGCATTCATTGTGATGGTGAGCATATCACAGAGCCTGGCAATGAGAATCACGTCTGTATCATGATCGATCTGTGTATTGAAATCGCTGTATTCTGCTAAGTGTAATTTGCACTTGTGCTTTCGGCACATAGCTGTATCATTCTGCTAAACTGGAATCCCGTGCAGCATCACGTGTCTTCAAATAAGTAAATTTTATATTAAACATTAAATTATCCGTGTGTAGAATATCAAGAAGAACCCGGTCAGAGAGTATTGGGCTCTGACGTGAGTGCAAGCTGAGGTAAATAGACACCGCAGTTCAATGCAAGTTGTATTTTTAGAGCTGATCCCATTTAGAAAGCCTCACATTTCTCCCATTTATGTTCTTTTTCTTTTTGTTAGATTCTCCTGTTTCATGTGCTACTTGCTGGATTATTGCAGTGATTCTAGGGATCCTCTTCTTGGCATCGCTGGGGACAACAGTGGGGTTTATTATCAAGGGTAAACAAATCTCCTTCATATTTTAATTTACAGCTTTGTCAGGGAGCAAAACAGAGGTCTTGAAACCTGCACAGGTGTCCAAGAAAAGCCTGGAAGTACATTTTTTTCTCTTAAAAAATACTTCTTTTTTTCTGAGATTTTTAAATGTTAAGCTTGGTCTAGTTAGACCTGCCCTCAGCAGGAACAAGAGAGTAAGAGGTAGAGGATATCAAAGATGCCTTTGGATGAATACAACTCTAGGCTGGAGGGTATAGTCTGAAGGCCCATTTCTTTTCTGTGGATTTTTCTGTACAGCGAGAAAATAAACCCTGAGGTGTTCAGTGGCCATCCATGGGCTAGTAGCACAAGCTGCTCTCCTGTTAGAAAGGAAAAGGAGGGTCCTTCAAATGGCAAGACCTCCATGACTAGCAGCTGTTATAAAATAATTCCTGTTCCTAGGAAGTTTAAGCCCTTTGACCAGCTTGCTATGAAGCTGATGTTCAGGTAAGTACAGGAATTGGAAATGCTGTTTGTACAAAGCAGCAGTACTTCAGAAATGTGCTACAGGATGTGCCCGAGCAGCAGCCAGTGCTGGCGGTGGAGACTGGGTGGAAATGGGTGGCCTGCCACAAACCTATCAAGTGCCAGAGCTTTGCCTGTCCCGTTGGACAGAAGGAGATATGGGCCAAAGATGAAGTTTATGTGGAGATGACAGAACAAAAATGGGAGGGAAAACCAAACAGGTAAAAACACTGGGAAGAAAAAGGAAGGTCCCAAGAGATCCCTACACGCTGTCCCACCTATTCCCAATCTGGAAAATGGATACCCTTTACAGAGCCCTCCAGAGGTAATTACACTGTCTTTGCAAGTCTCAGGAGAGCTCCAAGGGCAGCAGTACTACTGTACTGGTGGAAAATAATTTTCTGGATCAGGTGTATTTGTGAAATCTGTTTGTGATGAACTAGGCTACAACTATGAACGGGAAGAGAGATGTGTGATTGTTTTGCAGGCTGTCCATGTCCACACTGCCCCGAGAAGTGGATAGCTCACAGAGGGAGCTGCTACTCCTTCTCCAAGGAGAGGAAGGACTGGTATTCCAGCCAGCAATCCTGCCGGGCGCAGGGAGCTCATCTCCTGGTGATCAGCGATACCAGTGAAATGGTGTGTGTCTTCGCAGTGGTAAAGGCAGAGGGCCTTTCCCATGCTGGACGGTAGGATTATGGGGGAGAGGGTCCAAGGCACTGTACTGCCCACCTCTTCCCCTTCCAAAGGGCATTCGCAGGGCACTGGGACCCGTACTCACGACCCTCCTGTATCTGGCAGGGGCAAGTCTTTCCCTTGGCCACTTGGCAAGAGGGACTTGCTTCTCTCTGCCTGCATCCACTGAGCTTGTCGTGGGCTCAGCCCTCAGAGCCCGCAGTCAGGAGGCTAAGGAGGAAGGGTGTGGCTGTTCAAAGGACATTGAGAAATGGCCCCAAAACTCCATCTCTCACCAGTGGTCCTTTCTTTCTGCCTCAGAACCCAGGACTTGACTGGGTTTCTCCAAGCCTACTGATCTCTCTCGGCCTCTCTGTCCCTCCTAGGACTTATTCCAGATGATGCACACCAAACTCCATTGGATTGGTTTGCGCAATGGCACTGATGGTGACTGGGCCTGGGAAGAAGGCTCAAAACTTAGTGGCAAGAAGTGAGTACGGTGCTTCCTCTGTATGTTTAGATAAAGGGACTGAGATCCTTCCCATGCCCTTAACCCTTTTCCATGAAATGTCCCATCTGTAGCTGTGGGAAGTTGACCAACAATGAATGCAACTGCTAAGGGATGTTCAGAGCATCTGCAGGCTCTAGCAGCTCCAGAACCGAGGGGTTCGTCCTGCCTGGCTGCTGGAGCCCAGTCGGGTCCACCCAGAGGCCTGGGAGTTTCTGTCCCAGGGTGAGGGACACAGCTGCTACTTTCCCATTTGCAGGTTCAACCAGTAGTGAAGCTGAGAATGTATCCCAGAGGCACAAACACGGACACAGACACACATGCAAGCAAAGGACTCTGCCATGGCTGGCTACACACACTGCTGCAGACAAGGCACTGCCTGCAGCATGTAATGCTACCAGGACTCACGTAAAGCACAGCTACAGGCAGAGAAGTCCCTTGCTCCTCTCTGGCTGGTTCACTTGTGAAGGCACACACAACGCTCTCAAGGTTCATCAGCACACACACACGTTCACAGATCCCCCAAGCACCGGCACGGCACCTCTCCATCTGACACCCCGCCCATACCCCAGCACCCCTTACCCACCCCACAGGTCCCCCGCTCACCAGCTGGTCCAGCTCAGTGATCGCTGGTGAGCAGACCCATGTACTCACACCCCTGTCTCACAGGCACCCCACGCTTACGGTGCTCCACCCATATACCAGCACGGACCCTCTGCCCACCCGACAACCCCTCCCCAGACCCAGGGACTCGCACTCACCAGCCAGTGCAGCCTGGAGCTTGCCGGGGCATTGCACACTCCCGTCCCATGCAGCAAGAGCTGGGGGAAGCCACAAGCCCTCTACCCCCGGCGCCCGGCACCGCCACCCAGGGTCCTGCACCCCCTCTGAGCCCGGTGAGAGGGATCAGGGGCTGGGCTGGGTCAGATGAGCACTTTCAGAACACCGTCAGCTGCTCACACATGGCCCATCCCCTCCTCTCTTTTCACCCCCCTTCCTCTAAGGGTTCCTCAACGAGTTTTGCACAGTCACACAGGCCCTCCTCAAATACCCCAACTCCTCCTGTTCCTCTTTTTACCCCCGTTCTTATCAGTTACAAATCCCAGGGTGTGCCTCTCCAAAGCTGTGCCCCAGAGTTTCTTGATAGCCCATCAATTAGTGGCTGAAGAGTTTTGGTCTTTGCCAGTTGCCTCTGTTATTTTATGTGCACCAGGTTTGTGTCTCTGAGGATTTCTGTTTAATCGTTTCCACCTTATTAACCTCTTTTGCACTGAAAGGCTTCTTGATTGGATAACTTTAATGAAGTAGAAGCTTTCACCTTCCACATACCCATACCACAGGTTTAAACTGGTATACTTGATAGTTTCTGTCCCAAGGTCTCCAAATGCCTTAAGCGGAACAGTACAAAATCCCTTATGGGACAGGACTTTTCTGTTTTTAGTGGTGGGAAATGGAGAGCCCAGAATGAGACTGACTAACCGAATGTCTCACAGCAAGCTCCGAGCACAGCAAGCTCTGCTGCCAGACCTCCCGTGTCCCAGGATGGGTCTTCCCTGACACGGGGTCATGAAGTCCAGTTGCAGCAAGTCTCCTACCTCCAAACTGTGGGGTGTTCCTCCCCCTGTCAAAGTGGGGATCCCTCTCTAATGTTCCTCTGCTTGTGTGCTCTGCCCATGTCTCCCACAGGGTCCAGTCCAACAGCCCTGTTCAGAACTGCGCCGTTCTGCTGGAAGGTGCCATCCATGCTTCCAGCTGCGAAGTCCTTGCTCCATGGATCTGCGAGAAATCTCTTCGGTGACCTCTGTGGACCTTGTGTTAGGAAGTGTCCTTTGGAAGGCTGTGCTAAGGCTTGATCCCTGTGAAGGTGACTCAGGAAGCTTCTCTGAGAGCGTCTGGCTGTGCTCCTTGCTGCTGGACACCTGCCTTAGGGCAAGCAACGAATGCAGCTGCAGCCAAAGCCCTGGCACAAGCAGCTGCAGCAGGTCGGAGTGCTGCTCCTGGCTCCATTCAGCATCACACTGGTGATGTTCATGTTCATCACCATCAGCTAGTGACAGACGGTCTTCAAAGTGGTGGAGAGGGGGAACGAGAGATTTCTCTAAGTGCCCCTCAGTCACTTTCAGAGACACCTGAGCACTGTTGCTGGAATGCTGTCCTGGCATGGGAAATCCTAGGGAAAGATGGGACTGTAATCTGTCAGCTCGTGCAAACTGTGGGTTAATTTCTCTCTCTTGTGAACATTGGTGACGTACACCAAGGCTGAAAGCTAGCCTGAAGTGTGAATTTGGCCTGCTTTTACAAGTGCTTGGATCAGATAATATCCAGAGGTCCCTTCTACCCTAAATTCTTCTGTGGTTTGTGTTTGTACCTGGAGAAAACTGGAGCATGCCTCCCAATTTACCTTGCGGTGTAACGAGCTGTGAAGGAGTAAACCTGTTACCCTGCTGAGATGAAAATAAATATCAGTTGCTTCTAACAGTTACTTCAGGAATAGTGACTGTTCCTGCTTTCCTCCCCAACACCATTGCTCAGTGCATTGGGTGACTGATAAATGAGCAGAAAAGAAGCTGGTAGGAGGAACAGAGCAAGGAGGACAGGGGGTGAAATATTTTCTTTGCAGTAACACTGCAGAAGAGGATCTCCTGTTGCATAGGACAAGATACAGCTACGGCTATTAATCGGGCTCCTATCTCAGCAGATACAGCTACGGCTATTAATCGGGCTCCTATCTCAGCTCTGCCTGAGGAATTACAGACTGATATTTTTCCTGGAGGTTGGTATACGCAACAAAGTCACATATGGCACAGAAAGTTTTATTCCAATGGTTCAGCCGCTTCCTAGAAGCATATAGAATATGGCTGTAGCTAAATCTGCTGTTGCTGAAAGTACTACTCTGTTTCTGTTGTTCAGGTAGACCATTACTGGAGGGAACTTCCCTGACAGTTTTCAAATTCAAGATTTCAATGAAAGAACCTTATCAAAGAGCTTTATAAAAGCACAGTGTTGATTTCGGTGTTTATCACTAAGTACAAATAGCAGCAATGGGGCACTTAGAGTTTTGATATTGTGTCAATCCATCCAACATAGATTCATACTTCAAAAAGCATATGTTGTGATAACATTTCCTTTTGGAGAAATCGCTGGTCATTTTTACTACTCAGGACAGCATCTAGAGGTTAAGCATCACACAAGGTCTGGAGAATACATGCACAGAGCAGCAAAGCACAGAGGTTCTCAAATTTTGCAGAATTCTGTTTAGAGTTCTTCCTCTGTCACAAAATGAGAGTGTTGCAGGTCTGATACCTTTATCGAACTTATTGGTTTGCTTGACACGAGATTGTTCTGAAAAGTTCTGCGGCAGATTTTGTAGATTGAGGGTTGCTTTTAGTTGAGAATCATTAGTTAAATCAGAAGATCTGGTCTCTGATCTGGACTTACTACTCATGTTCCACTCCCTGGGATCTAATCACCAGAAATGACCCCTGAGATGCAGTTTGTTTCCCTACAGGACTTCAGAAAGCTGCTAACACTTCCTTTTTCCTGTAAAAATGTCAGTGTCTCCAAGAACTAGGAAAGTTTCAGGGACGGCAACACATTCTTGTTCAGAGTACAGTCTATGAAGTGTGTGCAGAGAGAAACGGTGAAATCTCTGCAGAGAGTGCCATAGGTGAAGTGTGGGGATCATCACATCATAGATGATGATCTGTGAGGCACTGTTATCAAATAGCTATCCCACCATCCCGAGGAGGTAAGAAGGGCATGCAGCACCACACATCCTGGTGTTCGCTGACTTTACATGGAAGATGAGGACACACAGGCTGTTGCAAGGTGCAACACATCGTGTAGGGCTGGGAGCTTAGGCATTGCTAGAGGGTTAAGTGAACACATGAGAGGAACCATAACTAGATTTATGTATGTCAAAGGGATATTTGTTTGAAAAAGAAATCCTTGTTTCAGGATGCCTGGAGCACTCTTTAGAGAGTCTTTATGTTACTTTAAGTGAGAAGGAGTCCAGAAATCTCTCCAATGTCTTTCTCAGTCTCAGACTGATGCTGTACGATGTGCGGTCTCTGCTGGTGGCATGCTGAAGGACTGCAGATTACGAGAGGAAGGTAAGACATATAACCAGATGACAGAGATGGGAGGACAAGAAACGCTGCTCTGTCACCCCGTCCCTGCTTCAGCATGCTCAGTCAAGGGGACCCCACAGAGGAGAGGGGAGCTGGCGCTTTCCCTGCAACTGGCTGGACATGCTCAGCTTCCAGAGGTGGGACGGGGCAGGCAAGGGGTCACAGAGCAAGGGGCAGCCCTGAAACCAGAACAGAGCAAGGTGATCTGCTCTGAGTGCAGACCTCCAGCACAGCCTCATGCCTTCTGGGGACTGAGGGTGTTTATTGCTTATTTCATGCAGAGCATCACTGAAAAAACTGCTGAACCACACCAGAGAAGGACCAGCCTGACAGGGTAGAGCACTCAAACGAGATTTTAGGCCCCCCCCCTGCAAATAAAATCTGAGTTTCTTTTATTTTCAAGGTTATCTTATCCTTGTTTGTTATTTTGTGACTTTACAAAACCTGCTTTGGGAGGTGGACATCTTTGGACATGTTCTCTTCCAGAAGGCAGGAGGAGTGTTCTGTCTCAAGGCTTGGGCAGACAAAGGCTTTTACAACAGCATTTTGAGTAGTTAGGAGAGTGTTACTCGTATGGCCCTTGTCCTTATCTCCGTCCCTTGTATCCCCTCTGCCTTTCCCAAGTTCCCTGTACAGCAGCCATGACTTCTTCCTTGCGCTAAGCCTTACCCTCTTTGTCTGTTAGCCACATTTTCCAGGGCTGTGAAGCAATACTGGGATGTATTCACGTCTGACAGTGCAAACTACAGCAGCAACTACAGCTCTTGGGCTCTCTCTTAGGAGAATATTAAGTGTATCATCTGCCTTGCTCTTTGTCTGCTGTATACAGACTTCTGTGATGGAGCAGAGCCTGGTCTGGCTCACCTTTTGGAACAGAAGACCTTTGTTCCTTTGGCTGTACATAAGCACTGGCTCATATTTGTGAACAAAGGGCTTTCTAAGGCAAACCCCTCATCATGAGGTAGAGAAAATCATGGTACTAAGAATAATACTGAGGAATGTGACATACCTGAGGACAAATCCTAAAGTAGTCATAGTCTCCCTGCTTTGCAAAATACTCATCTTGATTGCCTTGGGAAAATTTAAAAATTTTCAGCAGCCATCACAGCAATCTTCCAGGATTTTTTGTGCCTTACAGTAAAGAATAAACAGCAGCTTCAGCCCTACACTGCACACTGCAAGTCACTCTCCAATCCGAGAACTCTCCCACGACTGTGCTTATTGTATGCGTACGAAAGGTGTTTATTTTCAAAGCCCAATCAGTTCAGAAGCAATTAATAAAACAATAGCAAATGTTACTCCTTTATGCTCATTAGTTTTCTTCAAAAACAGCAGAGGTGTTTCAAATACCTTTTGCTAAATACCATTGTTTTCTGTATTTCCTTCTAGCAGAATGTAAAGAAAATCAGGCAAGATTCTTGGCACGTAAGTTCTTCTCATCTGGGTTTTTTTTCAGCCTCTGAGGAGCACTCTCCTGTTTAATATGTACGATAGCGCCTCATGAATATACGAGTCTTTTCTCAGCACGTGAAATTTGTGCCCTATTCTCCCTGTAGAGTCTGAGGAATGAAAGGAATGGGTTTGGGTTACTTTTGCAGATTGTATCGCTTGTGACTTTTCCATAATCGACTATCAGATCCACAAACTACACTGACAGCGCTGGAGGAGTGGGAAATTATCTGGGCTCTGGAATTACAACCACTGTTTGCACATTCTAAGACAAAAATGTTTTAGCACAGACTTCTCTTAAAGGCACTGTGCATTGCTGAGCTGCTCCACTGGTTGTCAGAGGGAAGGGTCAGGGAAAGAGCATGGCCAGTGCTTCAGAGAGCATAGAGATCAAAATGCGTTTTAGGAAGGTAGCAGTGTGAGAAAGACGGTGCCATATTGAGCAAAGGTGCTTCTAACCCAGGGGAGGGTGGGTGACAAAAGAGGATTTACACAAATTTGGTTCATCTGTTTTCTAAAGCAGTTACATGGGTGCTATTGTTACAAGAATCGCGCTGCCACGGGCATCTGGGAGATGGGAAATTGGCCGTCATTCACTTGCTTGTTATTTGTAATTTTGCAAGACTGACATCTAAACCCTGGTATTTTTTGACAATACCTATTCAAGCATTATGCCATCTGACAGTCTCTCCTAACGACTGACTTGGTGGAAACCTTGTTAGCTTTCTGTTCTGTGCTGCCTACAGAGTGTTAAATGCCTAAAAGGGGCTGAATTTTTCTTATGGTATTTGATATAATTTCACATAGTCCTGCTGCATACGTAGTGTCAGGAAAAAAAACCCTGGAGAGAAAAAAAAGTAAAGTTTGGGTAATCCAGTTCTTTTTTAAGAATTTGTATCTGTTGTCTACTTTGTTTGATAATATTAATCAGAAAGGCAGAAGAGAATATTTCACTGTGATCTGACTTCTTTGGACCACCTGTGATAGTAATGCTGTGCAGACATGTCCACTGAAGGGGTATTTGCTTGGAAATGTAGGGGAGGATGCTCTCAGGAGCTGTTAACAGCAACCAGTTAGCAATCTGATATATTTTTCAGTGATTTCCAATGGACAAGGTTTTGTTGGCTGTGAACACCCTGACGTGGTGACATATGTCAGACCCAGCCAAGTGTCTCATATCTGCTGCTTTGCTGGCCAGTAACACCTGCTGTGAAATATCAGTTCAATCAGGCCATGTTTTTTTCCATCTAGTTCCCCTCTCCCTTTCTAAATCTTGCATCATTTCCCAGCTGGGTCCACTGAGAGCACAAAAGCAAACAAGCAGCAACCTTGTGTCATAGTCTTTCAAGCTGGCTGTGCCTAGGTAGGATCTAGCCAGTCTAAAGTCCAGTACTCATCACCTCTCAACCGCATTTTCCAGTCTATGTACGGTGGTGACTGAAATGGGAAGTGAAGGCGCATGGCACCATCCATAGGCTGATACATCCATAACAGACACCCGCAGACAACCACCACAAAGCTTCCTTGGGTTCATTTCGACTCCCACCATGAAAGAAAGGAATTTTCTCACTGAAATCTGAAGGGGAACAGATTTCCTCCTTGGAAGCAAAGAACTTCAGTTTTTCCAGCATTTTGGGTATTGGAAGGGTGACAACCCCATTTATTCCACTACTCGTGGTTCTGGTTTGGAGTGCAACTTTCAACTTGATTTTCATCTGTGAAATTCTGAGAGAGTAGGTGTTATTTTATCCAGCTATTTTGGAAAGAAGAAGAAAATATCATATGCGTAAAATAACCCTGGCTTGTCAACCTCCTACAGGAGCAGATGTGAACGAGCACCAATCTGCCAGACCTGGCAATTCTTGGCGCTTTGAACCTTTAAAATATGCTTGGCAACAGTAATTCACTAACAGCAAGTAATTTATTTGAAATAAACTTCCAATTAAACATAATATTTTTGCAGACTTGTATTTTTGGTATTTTAATTAATTTCTTTTTGTTTTTCTTCATCTGTTTCAGCAGAAGGCTAAAATAATTCCCTTTTAATTTTTTTTATGACTCCTCGACCAAAGTCTCATCAGTTGTCTTCAAATAATGTATACAGGTGAGTCAGACCTGCTAACTAATCCTGTTCTTCTGGTTTTGTTTGCAAATTAAAATGAAATGAGATCATTACAAAATCTATTAATAACTCCCTGTACAAAAAGTAAATTGAATAATATTTACTAACAGTGCACAGGTTTGGCAGAAGAGATTCCTGAGTATTTTGATGCAAACGTATTTTTATTCTGTTAAAAAAGTGTTACAGTCTCCAGGAAAAAAGAGTTGCTTAGAACAGTCATTAACATAAAGGAAACCTGATTTTTACCAAGTTACTTGTCCTTATGCCGGTAAAGGAGGAAGATTTTAAGCTGGTGCTTACAGAGAAGGAAGGATGTTACCGTCGGCTGCCTCTGTGCAACTCTACCAAGCACTCTACTCAGTGCCATGAATGTAGCCCAGGGCAGAGTCTTGCCTCTGCTTTTGGATGCAGAGTCCACTCTCATAGAAACCAAACAGAAGCTCTTCAGTCATGCCAGTGAAAGCAGAATCAAGCATCTAACGTTTTTCTTCCAGTGTAAAACCTTTATGTCTCCTTTGATGCTTTTTCCGATCCTGTAGAGACTCATTGCTAGTTCTTGCTCCAAAGGATTTTACTAGTTACTGTCATTGTCACCTAGCTGGAAGGACAAGGCTGTTCTCTGCACTGTAATCCCAGGAGACTCAAGTTTTGGTTGCAGCCTCTGGGCTTCATAGCAGTGATTTCTACCTAATGTTACGGTCTTGGGTCCTGCACCAACGTTACTGAATCTGTCCTGTTGGATGACTTTGTAATCTCTGTTCCACACTTTGGAGATTCACTACTCCTACACATCATCAGGCAGACAAATAAATATCTTACATAAAAAGTGGGTATTTGAGTTCTTTGGCTGAAATATGTGGTTTTAATAGAAAATGCTTATGATAACAATTGTCTGACAGTGGAAAACCGTAATAGCTGGGAGGTTTCTGTCTCACTTATGCTGGGTTAGACTAGTTCACTCTGTCTCTTTTTTCTGTACTTTTCAGAGGCAGTACAAAACTCCCCAGAAAACACACCATCCCCAAATTTTAGCCAGCATATATAATTTTTCTCTGTTATTTCGTTATATAATTTAGCCTTCCATTTTTCTGCTTTTTAAACTCCCACACT
>Ga0065711_1007825_pt1 | contig 22564 bp, 17 predicted proteins | sample Hoacrofraction12_FD_59098 | JGI IMG/M metagenome (GOLD analysis project Ga0065711, IMG submission 59098) | Hoatzin crop microbial communities from Cojedes, Venezuela - Epithelial fraction 12 v2 (version 2) | ecosystem: Host-associated > Birds > Digestive system > Esophagus > Crop | place... | reverse complement strand
TGTGGAGTCTCCTTCTCTGGAGATATTCAAGACCCGCCTGGACAAGGTCCTGTGCAGCCTGCTGTAGCTGACCCTGCTTCGGCAGGGGGGTTGGACTAGATGACCCACAGAGGTCCCTTCCAACCCCTACTATTCTGTGATATTCTGTGATATTCTGTGATATGTGTGTACTGTGTGATACGTGAGAAGTCCAGAATCACAGAATCACAGAATGTTAGGGGTTGGAAGGGACCTCTGTGGGACATCTAGTCCAACCCATCTGCCAAAGCAGAGTCACCTAGAGCAGGCTGCACAGGACTTTGTCCAAGTGGGTCTTGAATTTCTCCAGAGAAGGAGACTCCACAACGTCCCTGGTCAATCTGTTCCAGGGCTCCATCACCCTCAGAGTGAGTTCTTCCTCATGTTCAGGTGGAACTTCCTGTGCTTCAGTTTGTGCCCATTGCCCCTTGTCCTGTCGCTGGACACCACTGAAGAGAAGATGCTTGTGTACTTGAATCCCAGGTGGCTAAACGCAAAATCATCATGTCCCATCTGAATGGAGTTTCCAGACGGGAAAGAAAGAGATGTCAAGAGAAACCCAGATAGTGGGATCCATACACAACTGTCTTAGAAGCAAAAATCTATGCCACTGCCTTTGCCAATGGTGGTACCGAAGCAAATTAAACAGATCAGAAGTTTGCTAAATCTTCAGTTCCTTTGCGTGATGCTTCACTGTTCATGGAGTTTGCATTCGTCTTCAACATCTGTTGTAAATGCCAGTCCATTTGAATTGTCCAGGCAGCTTAACTGATTGATATGTAAAATACAACATTTATGAACTATAATATGAAGGTTTATGAAGTCTTTCTTCAGTGCCTAAAAGATGGATTTCTAGCAAACCTGATGTCCCACTGGTTTTCAGTGTTGTTAGTTTGAAATAGTGTCTTCATGTTACCCATGAAGAATATCAGCGTGTATCAAACCTTCCTCTGAGCTGATCTATGAGCTTCGTGGTGATGTTTCCTCCATTTTTAATCTGGGATGGGGTTGGGGGGTGTTCACTCCAATCCTGATGGAGGAACTGGGTTTACGCACATTGCCTAATTTAAGTAGACACATAGGAGAGCTGGAGCTTTAATATCCCTAACTAGAAATACACAAATAATAACAGCAAGCTGAAAGGTGTCTCAAGCTCTTTATTTGCTTTTGATTTCTTGTTCAGTTCACAAAATAACAAAACACCTCTCAGTTGTTCGAGTGAAATGGATTCATTTTCCAGTTAAAATTGCCTAGTTTTAAGCAAAGTTGGCGTTTTTAAAAAATGAAATGTATTTTCTGGGGTGAAAATACCTGTGTATCAGAAATCTGTGTGATTTGTTCTCTTTTTGCATGTTTGCTCTGGATGTTCTTACCACCAAAGAATTTGGTGGCAAGAAAATTCATGGAACAGCAAAAACAACGTTTAAAATCAGAATAAAGCCTCGAAAGATCTACATCTATATTCACCAGAACTTTTCATACTCAAAGATACAAAACTCTGGCTCTTATTAATGATGGTTTCAGCATAGTTTCTGAAGCAGAGCTAATGCGATCGATCACTCATTCGCATCAGTGAAGTGCCCTTCGTCTTTACTTTTCACAGTGCCGTACCGAGTATTAACCCACGTTAAATGCTATAACCAAGACAGCGAGTGCGGGAAGGATAATAGGCTAAATTAATCTGCAGTGCAATTTATCTTCTGTCCATTTGTCCCTGTCTTTTCTACAGACATGTGTGCGTGTGGGACATGTTCTTGCACACTCGTGCACACACACTCACTCATCCAGTCTATCCAAATTGCTGTCTCGGTTAGGATTGGTGTGTACAGTGAGGGGGTGTTTTGCCAGATTGCTGGTAAAGTGGCAGCCTGTCATATTATTTAAAAAACATCCAGCAATGACTGAAAAGCTGACACAGCGTGAGGCAGTGTGCTTGACACCACCCGTGACCCTAAAACTGTATAGGACTGGTTATGGGTTTGTGTGGCAAGGTTTTGGTAGCAGGGGGGCTATAGGGTGGCTTCTGTGAGAAGCTGTGAGAAGCTTCCTCCATCTCTGATAAAGCCACTGGTAGCTGGCTCTATGATGGACCTGCTGCTGGCTGAGGCCAAGCCAATCAGCGACGACGGTAGCGCCTCTGTGATAACATATTTAAGAAGGAAAAACTGCAGTGAAATGGCAGTGAAGAGAGAGGAATGAGACGATGTGACAGAAACAACTCTGCAGACACCAAGGTCAGTGAAGAAGGAGGGGGGAGGAGGTGCTCCAGACACCAGAGCAGAGGGTCTTCCCTTGCAACTCGTGACGAGGACCATGGTGAGACAGGTTGTCCTCCTGCAGTCCTTGGAGGTCCACGGTGGAGCAGATCTCCACGTGCAGCCCATGGAAGGGACCCCACGCCAGAGCAGGTGGATGCCTGAAGGAAACTGTGACCCTGTGGGGGACCCATGCTGGAGCAGCCTGTTCCTGAAGGACTGCACTCCGTGGGAAGGACCCACGCTGGGGCAGTTCATGAAGAGCTGCAGCCCATGGGAAGGACTCACGTTGGAGAAGTTTGTGGAGAACTGTCTCCCATGTAAGGGACCTCACACTGGAGCAGGGGAAGATTGTGAGGAGTCCTCCCCCTGAGGAGGAAGGAGCGGCAGAGACAACATGTGATAAACTGACCATAACCCCCATTCCCTGTCCTTCTGTGCCGCTCAGGGGGAGGGAAGGAGGAGGGGGAGGAGGTAGAGAAACGGGAGTGAAGTTGAGGCCAGGAAGAAGGGAGGGGTGGGGAGAAGGTGTTTTAAGATCTTGTTTTATTTCTCACTATCCTACTCTGATTTGATTGGTAGTAAATTAAACTCCTTTTTCTCCCGAAGTTCAGTCTGTTTTGTCCATGATGGTAATTGGTGAGTGATCTCTCCCTGTCCTTATCTCGACCCTCGAGCCTTTCATCATATTCCAGTTGAGGAGGGGGAGTGACAGAGTAGTTTTGGTGGGCACCTGGCATTTATCCACAACAAAGCAAAACAGGCTGCTAGCTAGACACGGGGATGAAGCCACTGTGATTAATGTTGAAATACAATGGATTGGACTCCCATCTCCTGCAGTGACATGGAGAACCTGTGCTTACACCTGGCTTGGCCTTGCACTCGGAAAGCCCCTGCCATAGACAGTTTTATGACTGGGAAATTCCTAAATAGGGAGACACAGGCTTCTTTTGTTTCTCATTCTACTCTGAAATGCAGGAGCTAATTTCTACAGGAGTATAAATTATGAAAAAAATGTATTTAAGCATATATATCAATTATCATTTTTATCTACATGGAGTCCTTGGAATTCAACATATTATAGAATTTTGGACCTGAACCTCTTGGAGTAGGTCCAGAGGAGGCCACAGAAATGATCAGAGGGCTCGAACACTTCTGCTATGGAGAAAGGCTGAGAGAGTTGAGCTTGTTCAGCCTGGAGAAGAGAAGGCTCTGGGGAGACCTTAGAGCAGCCTTCCAGTACCTGAAGGGGCCTGCAAGAAAACTGGAGGGGGACTTTTGACAAGGGCATTAGTGATAGGACAAGGAGTAATGACTTTAAACTGAATGAGGGGAGATTTAGATTAGACGGAATGAAGAAATTCTTTACTGTGGGGGTGGTGAGGCACTGGAACAGGTTGCCCAGAGAAGTTGTGACTGCCCCCTCCCTGGAAGTGTTCCAGGCCAGGTTGGATGGGACTTTGAGCAACCCGATCTAGTGCAAGGTGTCCCTGCCCATGGCAGGTGGGTTGGAATTAAACGAGCTTTAAGGTCCTTTCCAAACCATTCTCTGATCCTATGATTCTATAATTCAGTGATTCTATGATTCTATGATTTTGTGTCTTTAGGTTCCAGCCTGCTCTCTGCAACAGGCAAGTTATAGGAGGAAGTCTGCCTGTATAAAAGCCCACATGTGTAGTGTTTCCAAAAAGATTTAGAGGTTGAAAACGTAGGAAAGTATCCATGTCTCTGCAAATTTCTCGGGAGGAGGACAGTTTTTAACACTCTTTTACAGTATATAAAATGTTTTGTGTGTTCGTGGGCTACAGGCAGGACTCAGAAAATGTGGTATTCTCCCTGTGTCTCCCTGCAAGTTTACCGGCTCCATTAACTCCTGCTACAGAGTCCTAAATGCAGCACCTCTGAGCCTTATATGGGCATAATGCTTCTGAAAACCCTGGAAAGATGGCTCTGATCCAGACTTCAGCAAAGAGGTGCAGTAAATTACTGGAAGACAGGTGTGGTAACAACTCTGTGTAGCTTGTATGTCAGTGAGCTGCTTTCTGGTGTTGTTGCAGGCACCTCTGGGCATGCCGCTGAGAATTGCTGCAGGGATACGTTCCAGTAACCTTTCCATGACAGATGTTAAGCCGTGCTTCACTCGTTAATGCAGAAATGTGAAAGGCACGACAGAATTAGAAAGCACAGGCAAAGCAATCAGAATAGTCATGGTTTGATGCCATTTATCTTAGGGCGTTAAAAGGATTGTCGGGGCAATGCTGGAAACGCTGGCGAATGTTAAAAGCTCATGGAGGGCAGCTGAGGTCCTCAGGCTGGAAGGGGAGGGACCTGTTTGCTTTTTGCAGAAATGTGGTGCAGGAAGATGGTCTACTTCTGCACAACCTAAGTTGCAAAAAACAGTTAAAAGGAAAAAAGCAGTTTATCAGCATGTGGTGAAAAAAAAAAAATTACTATCATGATCAGTAGGCACCAGGGTTCATCAAAATGAAATTATGGTGAATTAAATTAATTTCTGTCTCTGATAAGCTAAGAGGCTTACTGGATAATGAAAGGGAGGTGTAATGTAGCTCAGTGCTAACAAGACGTTTGCAAAGTTTCCAAGGGGTTTTTCATTAGGAAATAAAGTAAAACTTGTAAAATTAAAACTACCTTGGGTATAGTATGGGTGGGAGAAGGAAAAATAACTTGAGAGGGGACTAATGGCAGTGACAACGTTAAGCTGCTTCCCGTGGGGTCCTGTTTTGAGTGCTCTCTGAGCTGTCAATAATGACTTGACAGATGGAGTCTGAGGCGATGCTGAACTAATCTGTAGGTGATGCGGGGTTAAGAGGGGGTCCTATATACTATCCTGGACATAATGTAGCAGAAAAACACAAGCCTGAATTTCTGGTAGCAGGTCAACGAGTAACTAGCTTCCTGCAAAGACTGGTCACATTCTGTAGGGGACCAAGCGTTCTGCTTATTTTAGTAATAACTGCTGCTTCATTTTTTATCATTTATTTTTAAGAGGCAATGTAAAAAAGAATAAAGTGCCTGACAGGTATTAAAAATACCATGGAAAATTTTGCTAGGGTTTGCAATATTGTATATTGCCCTGGTTGCATTTCTGTGATGAAATTTGTGAGGATTGCTGTCTGATGACAATTCATATGTTTTAATCCAGAACTGCTGAACAATGTAGCTGCTAGCCTACAGCACCTTTGTCTCTAGAGATGACACAGCGTCCATGCCAGGTAGATCTGAAATACTCACTGTCTCTTCCCACCCAACCACAGACCATCCCCTAAGCTCCCTAAAGAAAAATAGCACCACATCTCCTAATACTTTTAAGTGACAGGCAAATTGGAAATCTATGATGCTTTTATTATAGAATATTGTGAGACTTGAAACTGGAAAGTAGCAGTCTGCTTTTCTCCTGACTTTCACTCTGCTGGATGATTTACACCTATGCAAAGGGGTTTGCTGACAGACCAGAATTAGAGCTTTTATTTCTCTCTGTTGTAAATGATTTCTCAATATGCAGAATCAGGTCCTAAAGGAGAAAGGGGAAAATAAAGAGTTGTGAGTGTTAGTTTGGAGCCAGAACAAGTAGATTTAGCCTTTCATCCTTTGGTGACTGTAGCAATACAGTAAAGGTACTTTTGGGCTTAGTGAAACAACCTTTCCTCCTAGCTCATTTTGCTGCTATGTTTATATCTGCGAGAAATACTTATAGACGAGAGTCTACTGCGTTCATCCCTCCCCGTAGGTGGAAGCAGAGCCAGCAGCACTTGAGGACAAGGAGTGGGGCTGTCTATGGGCAGTAAGTTATAACGGTCTAATACAGCACAAGTTTCCATCCTATAGAATCAAAGAATCGCAGAATGGCAGGGATTGGAAGGGACCTCTGTGGGTCATCTAGTCCAAACCCCCTGCCAAAGCAGGGTCACCTACAGCAGGCTGCACAGGACCACGTCCAGGCAGCTGTTGAATATCTCCACAGAAGGAGACTCCACAACCTCCCTGGGCAGCCTGTTCCAGTGCTCCGTCACCCTCAGAGTGAAGAAGTTCTTCCTCATGTTCAGATGGAACTTCCTATACTTCTGTTTGCGCCCGTTGCCCCTTGTCCTGTCGCTGGGCACCACTGAAAAGAGTCTGTAAATAAGTGTTTGCTAACACAACTGTTGAACGTATAAGCCTGGATCATCCGTTCCTGGAAATATCCTTAGCTCTGCTGTAGCATCATCCTGGCTGTGTAGGAGACCCCCAAAAATGGCGGGTTACCACTGAAAAGTGTAATTCTCTGCAGTGCCGTTGGAGATGCCCCTCTCCGCAGACCATGAAGGACCTCCATTGGCTTTGCTCTGAAGTTAACCACCTTGATTAGGTGGAGAAAGGGGAATAGGAGCCTCAGGGACTAAGTACTCTTTGCTACTCCATGACTGTGCCAATGGACAATGCATAAAGTTTTATATAAATGTATTTATAGTTTGCTGAGGCCTATCATCAGCTCCCACAGACATCAGTCCTTCACAAAATCCAGCTCTAAGACAGCAAAGAGATTGGCTGAAGACTTATGGTGTGAAAAATTTCCTCATGCATGCTTGATGAATCCTTACACATTTGTCTCCAACAATAAAGGAATATATGTAAGTGCGGATACTCAACCTATTTCTGCTTAAGCCACAGATCATGCAGTTCAGTGCTCTGCTCTGCATGCTATAATTTTTACCTCTTTTTGTACAAGAAAATTGCAGGAAGCATTACAACAGCTGTGCAAAAGACAAGCATACGATTTAAGATATGCTGCACTACCTGGCTTACCTGTAACCAAACCTACGTGATGACCCAGCTCTTAAATGTGTAAAACTACTCCATTGCTGTGCAGTTGCACTGTGCCAAAGGGGACACTAAATCTAATGAAGTTTAAGCCAGTACAGTAAATGTATCTTTGATCTGTGCCTGAAAAACTTGTTATTGCTCTTATATTAGAGATCAGAGGAAAGTGAAATAAGCCATATCCTGTATTATAAATGGAAGTGCTTTTCTCCTGCTGGAACTAAAAACCAAAGCTCTTTGGGGTTGTTGTGATTGGGAGCAGGCATGGTGAGGCAGAGAGAAGTCTTTCTCTTGTCGGTCTTTGCTGTTGCGTTTGGGGTCTGATTATTTTTTGTTGACTTGGTCATTCATCAAGTGTCTCAGAGAAACGGTGCAAACAGTAGTTCAGCTCCTTCATTTTGTCCCTGTGGAGGAGGGAAGCAGCCGTCATCACATCTGCCTCTTTGCTATGTTCATTTTAAAACTGGATAAATAAACTGCAGATATGAATGTTCGAAGAACAAACTGTAAGCAATTGCGTGCTGGGGATGATGGATTCGGTGGACCGTACTTCTCTGGTAAAGAAAATAGCAGCCACAGGAGACTCAGGCAGCAGTGTGGCGTCTCTTGTATTATTTAGTGCAACGTGTTTGCAATATTTGTGCATACAAAAATGGGCAGCAAGAGATGCTATTCTCCATCAGAGATGCCCTTTTTGTTTTCACTCCTACAGTGCTCATTTTCAGAGTAGTGCTGCAGACAGAGAAGTCTTTTACACCGTTTATATTTTAGGTACTCCATATCTCCACAGACTGAGTATTTAACTTACTATTGTGTGGAGGACTTTTTCAGAAGAAAATTTTATTCATCAGAGACACCCCTTTAATTAACTTCCACACTTCCATTGGGAGAGAAATATAAAGTAAGCTAATAATAATAATAGTGACATATCTTGTTACCGTTACATATTAAAGTAAAATGCTGCGGGGAGTGGAGTTTCAAGGCCTCTTTTTTAATGAAGATCTTAATAGCATTTAATGTAAATTAAATATAATCACTGTCTGATTCCTGAGCATATCTCTGAGGCTGAAGAATAAGAAGTTAATTGTGCTGACAACATAGTGGGAAGTGCCAAAATCAAGCACCAGCATGTTGGTTAAAGTGCATTTTGAATTAAGAGGTAGAAGGCAGAACTTTTATTTTTTGTGCTCTCGCTCCCAGTTATTTTGCAGCAGTTCAGTGCAAAGTTTGTGTGCGGCGTGGATTTCTTACATAAGATATCTAGCATAAAATTTACATTAGAATGCAAATGAAGGAAACTATTTAACTTTAGAGACTGGGAAGGACCAGATGCATGAGACTAATAAGCCATTTCACTTTGGCGGTGGGGAATTGCTGGTATGTAAATCCCTGATTTGTTCTGTGGGCAGATAATTTAAAGAGGTCTGCAAAGTGACTGGACGTCAACTCTAACGCCTTGCATTGCATTAAGAGGAATTAGTTGTGGATTTCTCAGTCCTGAAATATCTGCTTATGAAATTCATGCACTTGGTGGCAAGATTTACGCAATTGAAAGACAGGGGATCTGGGTAACTGTGTATTCCTTAAGGTAGGCGATGTGACAGCATCGAATTCCTAGCTCCCTCTCTTGCAATGACAGTATGGAATATCTGTCTGTGGTAGAGATGACCTCTTCCATCTCAAATTACAAGTGATCTAATTAGTCAACTGATGCAGTGGGTCCTGGGATCGTAAAGAAATCAAGTGCATTCAGATGAATGGATATAGAAGTGGTATCTTAATTTAACTCAGAATAACTAACGATCAGCTCCAGTCTTGTCTTCATGTGAGATTATTTCTCTTTCCTCTATGGTGCCAAAGGAGTCCATGCCTTCTGTACATTTGTTCAACCTTTAATGTCCATCTGAATTACTATTCTGCAGCTAAGAGATGTTATCTTCACGGTACGCTAGGCTTTCACTTGTATACGTAGTAGGCACAATGCATAAAAATAAGTGTGCTTTTATCCTAGACAGCTTTCCCACCTGAGCTGTCTGCACAGAGATCTTGGTTAAGTGGATAAAAACTTCAGAGTTTTGCTATGGGGGTGAAGATCGCAGTGCACAGTGCCCATGTCCATCTACCCTGACCAGAGGGAAATGACAGTCAGTGGAGTACTTGTTGAGAGGTCTCAGTTTAATTGTACTTAAGGCTGTGTTTGGTAAAGACTGTTTGGGCACTGGCCTTATTCCTCAAAGGAGGGGCTGAAAGAGTTGACGTAAATCTTGAAAGAGTTGGTCTCCATCAGTGCTGACAGAGAAGTAGGAAGGAGCTGAAGCGCCAGGACGGGCCCATGGATCTTCAGGACAGAGAGGCCATAAAGAGTCATCTTAACATTTTTTAATCAAATAACTTCCATTCACTCCACATCCCACTCACTCTGAAAAAAGAGCACTGATAAATGAGTCTTTTCAATACAACAGTGGCTCAAATGCATCCTCTAGGGGAGAAAAACGATCATTTTCTCCAGGTCTTTGTAGAGTTTTGGGGAGAAGCATTATGGAAAACCACTCCTTTCTGAATAAAAAGGACTGAAGTGATCCCTGGGGAAGCCTGGAGGCTGAAAATGCCCTGTTGACCTTATAAAGCTTGAGAAATACTGGACTTAGCTAAGAAATAACTTAGGGAAGCATTTATGTCTCTTCCTCCTACTTTGTGTGGTCCCAAACAGTGAAGACAGCAAACAGGGCTTATGAGAAATAATGGTATTGGAATTTGGGGTGTAAAGGAGAGGGACAACCATGACTGGAGAGGGGACTGGTTTGGCTCCCTGTCTGCCTGTTTCAGTGCGCTTAAAGCAGAACCACACTTTCACGTTCACAGTGCTTTCCTGGAGATACTATGTCATTAGCAGGTGGATGATCATGGTAAGTAAATTTGCCCTGCTCATTTTCTGTCTCTTTCAATTTCTCTTCTTAGTACAAAATTTTCCAGGGCAAGCCATCAGGTAACTCCCCAGTCATGTCTCTTTTAGCTGTACAACGTTTTTTTGACAGTTTTAGTTGCAATACCAACCATCTGTGATGGCCTCATTACCTGCCCACCCCCTATTTTCACATTATTTTCCACCATTGACTTTGCAGGTTGACAACCGTTGTCTTTGTGCTGATGACAGGAGGAACATTTTGGGCAGCTCCTTGCTAGTATTTCCTACAGCCTTCTGGCTGTCATTGCTGGTCACGGCCCTGGGCTTGCGTAGTCCTACTACAGCTTCAAGTGCTGTGATTGTGTTGTCTCAATTGCTCTGCAGCTTGAAAAAGTTCTGTAAGTGTCTCATTATGCAATTAGTTTCAATCCAAATGCTCATCATCTCTTCTGTTCTACAGGCATGCAACCCAGCAGGAGACTAATAAAACCATCACAACTAGCACCAACGCCATCAAGCAGCTCTCTGAGGTTGTCAGAGGCTCATCCAGGGTACGTGTCATTCAAGAAGCTGTTGGGGGAGGGTGCTGGGGCTTTCAGAGGGAGGAATAATGAAAAAAGAAGTGATAGTCAGTGCTTTAAAGCTGTTGAGTTCCATGTCTGGTTATAACCACCTTTCCTGTTACACGGTGAGCATAGCTTGCATTTATAAATTACTGATGTGAAAACAGCTGCAGAAACCAGTTCTGCTCCCAAAACCGGATCATGTGGAAATAGAAAACAAGAACTCGACAACAAAGACTTGACCAACTCACACCTTTCTCAGGGTCTCACTTAGTTTGGGTGAAAGTACTACACAAATCACCTGGGTCCATGAGCTTGCCATTGGTTAAAGACTTAGTTGTGCAGTGGGTGCACTGGGAGTTTGGAAGTGTGTTGAAGTGTCCAGAAAGAGCAAAGCAGTACTTCTGGATATGACATTCATTCAGGGCTGTATGCTAGTGGGAGAGCAGCGGTGGGGATAGATAATTACAGGCTGTACAGACAGACTGGTCTTCTGTCATCAGTAGGTTCAACTCATATGAACATCATTTTCAAAAGGGTGTGAATAATCCATGTTCCCTCATCCCCAGTACAAAGACTGGACAAACGGAATATTTCTGACCTTGCCACAAAGACCTTTATACTCCATATGTTCCTGCTGACTTTGGCCTGTGCTATGCATCATGGGGAAGAGAAGCAGTGTACTGTGTGGAGCAAACTCCAGCTGGTGTCAGTTGAGAAGTTTCATCCTCATAACAAATGATTCAGCAACTGAAATGAGACAAACGGCAATTATTTCTTACTTGATTCTGCCTAGCAGTTTTCTGTTACTTTCTTGCTCCCAGTATCCGTATCGTTTCTGGGTCAGGAGCTTACCTGAATTGGTGTTTTACCCTCACTCACTACCTGCCATTCCCCAAAGTCCTGTATTACTCCAATTCTGTTCTCTCTGGCCTCCCACCTAGAAAAAACACTGCTCTAAACACACACCTCAGCTCTGTCCAAGTGGTTTTCACAGTCTGGATTTATGTAGCTTGCAAACAGGCATATGAAATAAGGATTTAAGCACTGAATCACCCCAGGCTACCTTTGTAACCAGTGGGGGACCATGTGCAGTTCAGCCCACCTTAAAAAAAATGAATGGGCGGTGGTCCTGCCCCAGAGGATGGGGATGGGACCCTTGAGTGGTGACTGTTCTCCGAGTGTAGACATTGACCTTATGCAGACATCAACCTTAATACTTTGATCATTGTTAACATGGTCCTGTGATTAGTGATGGACTGGAAGGACTATTTTTTTTTTTCCTTTTTCTTGCATACTCTGAGAATAATTACATCAGAGCTTGATGAAAGAGACGTTGCTTCCTTGGAGATACGGGGAGCTGGGCTGTTTTGTGCTTATCTCCTGGCTCCCTTTTGTGACACAAAGGGGAATCGGACAAGGTCATGTTAAACCCAATTATGCGGCCACATAAGAATATCATTATTTACTCTTAAAGCCCATGCAGTGTCCACTGGGGACTCTCAGCAGAATAGCTTTTACTGTCATGAGGAGAAAAATTGCTAAGTTAAAGGAAGAATATTTAAGGGCTGAGGGAAATAGACACACCGACAATTATGGTAATATGAGGAATAAACTTGCCGCTCTCTGTTGGCATCACATAAGAAGTTTTTCTGCTCCCTGGTCAATTAATTTAACAGATTTTATTTTTTTAACTCTTCTTTCCTAACACTGTGCAGTTTAAGTAATTAAACATACAAATTTTGATGTACAGCCTGTAGCCCTCCTCCCTTATATAGAATAAATAGTACTGGTGGGTATTGGCTGCTGGTCGGTAAGTCTCTCTTGGGGATCTGGATAGCATTGCAAACTTTCCTCTCATAAAATTTCTCACAGCATGAAAAGCCTCCCATTATTTTTGAGCTTTATAGTCAGTCTTTTCCCATCCATTATTCTGTGCATTGCTTTGCGTGCACACACGGACAAAAAAAAAAAATTTTTCTTTTCTTTCTTCCTAGTTTTCCAGCAGTAATGCACCACCAGCAAGGTGCACTGTGGAATTTTCTCTGACTTCCCTTGAATCTCCAGGTGCTGCTGGAGCTATTGGAGTCAGGATTCCCAACTGAGCAAATTGATAGTATTTCAGGAGCAAAGATATTGGTGTAAGTGGATCAGTGTGATACATGGCAGGAGACTGATGTAAAATAGCACATGTCTATTTTAGGGCCTACTATCTAACTAACCTCAAAGGAAGTAAATAGACAGGCCTATCTGGAATTCCAGGTTTTTGTAGGAGAGCTGCTGGACCACTAGATCAGTTCTCCTGGGTGGCAATCTTATCTTACTTTGCATATGTAACAGACATAAGGCTTATAGACCTTTATATGTGAAATGAGAATAATGATACTCTCGTTGTTCTAAAAACGGTTTTAAAACTTTGGATGAAAAACTGTAAGACTGGGATATTCTTCCGTGTATGAAAATACTACTATTAAAAATTAAAGATGTTTATCTCATCCTTTATAAAATTTATTTTTGTATTCTTAGGCAGTTGTCTGAAACAACTGAAATTGCTGTAAAGTGAACATTTCTGCTCAGTAGCTCTAGAGTAAATTGGGTTTTGTTTGCTACCTGTTTTTTAAGGTGATGCCCCACTTCCTCACAGCTCATCACCCTCTGTAAAGCCTGAACATGTGAGCTCCTGCACACCTGAAGTCTAAGATCCAGGGGGTAGAGCAGTTCCAGGAGAATTTCCATTGCCTAGTGATTAGCCTGACGCAGTTTGCTGTTTGAATCCAGTCATTCCACCTGAGAGCAGCCATTTTGCATCATATTGGATAGTTACATCAGGCTAGACTGTGGTCTTCCTTCTGAGAACACTTCTGTTTAGAACATAGATCAGTGTCTTGCTGGGGCAAGCTCCAGACAGAAAGGTGGTGACATTTGGGTACATGTTTTGGAAAACATGGAGATAAGCTGGTTTCTGACGATCAGGCGCTAGGCCAGGCAGAAGGAAGTTTGTTGTGGCTGATGGACCTCTCAGGTCAGGTAAAACACCCATTGCCATCAAATGAGATGATGAACTCCATCATGGGTTATCATCCAAATAAAGGACTTTTTATAGGAGGATCCGTTGGCTTATCATCTCCAGCAGATAATCTGAGGCTGATTTTTTGTAAGTAGAAGCAGGATTCAGTGCTACAGCCATGTCGTTCTTCTGATGGCAGTAAGGTATTCATCTGCTTGCATTTCAAAATCTTTAAGTACTGGTTGAGAGGGGACCTTATAAATGCTTATAAATATCTGCAGGGTGGGTGTCAGGAGGATGGGGCCAAACTCTTTTCAGTAGTGCCCAGNGACAGGACAAGGGGCAACGGGCACAAACTGAAGTATAGGAAGTTCCAGCTGAACACGAGGAAGAACTTCTTCCCTCTGAGGGTGATGGAGCCCTGGAACAGGCTGCCCAGGGAGGTGGTGGAGTCTCCTTCTCTGGAGATAGTGAAGACCCGCCTGGACGAGGTCCTGTGCAGCCTGCTGTAGATGACCCTGCTTCGGCAGGAGGGCTGGACTAGATGACCCACAGAGGTCCCTTCCAACCCCTACCATTCTGGGATTCTGTGATTCTGTGGTACTGGAGTGAGACCCGCTTCATGCAGTAAGCAGGACAGCAAAATCGCCCACTATATATCCCTGCCACAGAAGGCGTCCAGCTCAGATAGTGGACCACACAGTAGTCATGACTTGAGTGCTATCTTGAATATCCAACGTGACACATTTTTAATTGCTTCGGCCTGAAAGATCAAAGCATCTTGTGCTCACTTCCTATAATAAAATCTCGTGGCATCCTGGCAGCCCCAATGAAATTGGATTTTTAGAATACTCATTGTGCCCACGTTGTTCACGTGGTGTCTCCCACCAGGACTGTTTCTCATGGTCACAGGCAGAGTCTACTACTTGATTTATCTCTACAGATCTGCTAACCAGGCCTCTGTTTTTCCAAAACAGCAAGAGCGACTTCAGCTGGACAGGCTGAAGAACCAGCTGTCAGATGCCATCCAGAGATATGGAGCTGTGCAGAAGGTGGGGATCTCTCTTGCTTCTACTGTCCCATATGTGAGTTTGGAAACACGTTACATGGGAGTGAGTGTGGCTCCCAGGAGCGTGGGGCATCTCCATAGAGCTGCTCACGTGCAGTTTCCTCCCTCTTTTCTTACTTTACCAGTCAAGCTGTGTATCATTACGTTGGAATATGCACAAGCATGCGACTGCAGAACAGTTCAGCAGCAACGGAAAAGAAAAACAAGTGTGCTTTTGCAAGCTGTGTATCTGCTAGGAGCTTCAACGGTACCCCTAGATTAGCCAGGACTTTATTTTGGTGTGTCTCCACTGTCAGGGGAGAAGGAGAATGGATTGCGCAGTGCCCCTTTCACCTTTTCTGTTTAGAGAAAATGTGTGGGCAATATTTAGCATTTAAATGGTAACCCACCTTATGGCTCTGCTGTGTTCTGTGGCTTTGCCAGAAGGTTTCCAAACACATCTTCTAGGTTGGACCTGTCATCAAAATCAAGCTCTTTAATGAAATAAACACAACCTGAATTCCAGCGCTCTCATTTGCTTCTCGCTCTCCCACTTTACCCTGGGGAGGCTCTACTGATGAGCAGATTTGCTTTGTTTTTGAAGACTGTACTAATGATTAAATTTACCATCCTGAAACTGCTTCTCCTCCCTGCAGTAACAAATTTAAATATATATTTGGATTAGTTGAACCCTATGCATCTACAACCTGGACAAACTCTGGTTTCTTTTTTTATACTACTTTAGTGATTTTGACCTGTGTCTGCAACACATAGGAAGAAAAAATTGTAATTGCACAGGTGTAATGAAATTTGGCTGGCAACATGCACTTAATAATGTATCTTTATTTAGAAACACTCTTTACTGATTGGTTTCGCAACACTTGCTGCCTGTGGTTTCAAAATAAATAAATACATAAATAAAAGCACATAAAATTGCACTCAACACCACGTATATTATGTAATAGCATATATATTATGTAATGCATTATCTCTAGCGCTATCTGGCATTTTTAATCATTTCTCTGTCCTATTCAAAAGCCGAAGTGCCATGTCTTTAAATGAAATAACTTCATCCCATTAAATGAGAAGTTGGAAGGATTCAGGCTCCACCCCCATATACACACACCTTTTTTATGCTTTTTTTTTCATGTTCATGAGTACAATCCATCTCAACTGTACATGTAGGATATTTTTTTCCAAAACCTGTCATCAATTCAGAAGTGCCAGAATTAGCCACTGCAGTTTGTGAATGCCCGGTTGCGTCAGGAAACCAATCTGAGTGGTAAATTGCTACTTATCCACGTCCTAGCTGTCATTTTTTAAATGCGTGTTTCAGTTTTGATAACCTTGTCATTCTGGAAGCTTTGAAGACTTTCAGCTACTGCAAGACCAAACTTTTCAAGATGGTTATACTCCCTTTTTTTTTCTAAATAAAAAGACTTTTTTTTCTATGTCCTTTTCTTTAACAAGCAGAAGAAATAGCTTCATATGATTCGTTCCCTAAATATTTAGATGCTGTTTTCTCAGCCATTTTCCTTCTTATTTTCCATTTTTTCAGAAAATAGCAGAGAAATCCAAAGCTTTGCTTCCTACTGGGCAGAGAAGTACCAAACAGGTAAGTTGATGTGTGTCTCTGTGTTTAACAGAACGTACATTGCTAAAAAAAGGTCTGTTTTTGAACCCCACTAATGATGCTGAAGGGCATAGTGCTCACCCACTGCCTATGTTGAAGCCAGTGAGATGGTTTTCAAATAGGCATGTATGACGTCTTTGGAGATGGAAGATGCAGGACCCAGGAAAAGAGACGTGTGTAAGACCTGTTCAATTATTCTCTGCTTTTCTGTTCTCATGGGGCTGTTTTTCCACTCTCGATGGGAGTTTTATCTACTCAAATGTATCAAAGTGCAGTTCTGCACCCCCTTCCGTGGGAGCTGGGCTTGTAGGCTAACTGAAATCACACTCCAAGTTGAATTTCATAGGAAGAAATGAGGGGAGTTTATATCAAACCTCTGTCCTCAGTTTTAAGAGGAATTATGTGTTTTGTGTTCTTCAGCTAAATTACACTGTGATTAACTATTATATACATACACAAATAGAGACTTTTTTGATCCATATTAGGAACTTTGTCAGTGAAGAAATATTTTATGCAATCAGAGTATGTACATCATAGTTTTGTGCATATATTTAGTTTCATATGTACATGTATATATAAAATATAATTAACTGTAAGTGTGCCTGTGCACATTGGTAACATGATTAAGAGTGTAAAGATATACATGTGTATATATATGTGTATGTATGCATATGTGTGTAGTCTTTCACAAATAGTATGCAAAACGCCACGTATTTAATTACTAATGCAAAATACTATGCATGTGATACGTGCATGTGTAAGTAATCTCCAAAGATTTTAATGAGGGGTTTGATGCCAGGCGATCAGTTAGCTGTAAAGTCCAGCAGAAATTAGGCTGGCCTTTCACGTCCTACACACTACAAAGCTTTTAGGTATTTGCAGCTGATATCATGCAACCAAAAAGTAGAACTCTATGCTTAATTTCAGTGATTATTTCTGATATGCTGGATGGTCTTGTCTTTTCTTTTAGGGGGCAGTTATCAGGTTTTCTGCTTTCCTAAAGAATCTTCATTCCCTATCTTGTTGTGCCACCTGGTTTTCTATATCCTCCTTAAAGCATATATAAGAAATAGTTATGCTTTGCAACATTAATGCTTCTCTGTAAAGAAGGGTGCAATGATTCCACCAGAGATCCTACCATTAGGGCGAGTCAGTGGACCAGAGCTTGAATATTAGATAGGTTTCAACCAATTAGAATTCTGTGTCTGACCTTCTTGTTACTTAGTTGGTTTTAGGTGGTAGTGCCAATGAAACTAAGGCCTTTGTGTGCCCAAGTAAATGCCTTTGCCCTTATTGAGAGATCCCAGAGTGATTGTGCACAGATGTTGCTTTTCAGCTATGCGCTTATAGAAATGTTACAGTTTATTTTTGTCCACCAACTGGTGATCTGTATTGAACATGGGTATTGTGCATGGTCACAAATGGCATATTCCTGAATGGTGGCTAAATCCACCAGACGTCAAATGTTTACTGGTTTTGATGATTGAGCTAAGAGATAAGGGGGCCTATTTTGTGCAAATCAGCTGTAAGTTGTTTTCATGACATCTATATTACATCACTTACTGTGCTTTTAACCAACTTTGTTAGACTACTGTTGGCGGAGTGATTGCAGAGGTGGGAACAGCTCTGGTCTTACCTGGACTACCACATGGTTACATGGCAATGACTGTTCCATATGATGTGGGAGACCTCTGCCCTTTAACCAGTGCTAACAGGATGAAGAAGGCTAATTATCGCATAGCTGTTGTGCATTCCTGCACCTGGAGTAAGCCTGGATGCAATAAGCACTTTTGGTATATTGAAAAAGTTTGATGACTCCAAAACCAACCTTCTCTGGAAGGGAGAAGAGATTTAGTGGGGGAAAAAAAACAACATGTCACACAAAATACATCTTGGAGGCAAGTGATGATGGGGTTGAAGGTAAAGGGAGGCTGGAGGAAGAAGAGGACAAACGCCTTTGCCTTATATCAGGTAAGAAGCCAGCCCACTAGGAGACTGTAGCAGTAACAATTTGGTGTGGGTCAGGCAGCATCAGCAGAAATTGTGTTAACCTGGGTCAGCTGCAGATTGTTTCTCCTTGTAGCTGTAACTTAGAAGTGAATGCTGTTGGTGAGCTGCGGTGCATTATGAAGGAGGTTGTAGTATGGCCTTGGTGAGCTGCTTCTGACTCAGAAATAGTCTTGATCTTGCCCAAGAGCATGTACTTTTCAAGCAGTGACACTTGCTTGGACTGGGGACACAGAAGGTTTCATGCAAATTGCTTGAAAAGGAATAAAGTTAATTCACATCTGTTTCAGCTTTCCTATATTTTTGCAGCTTCACACATCTCTTCTTTTCTTCCTCCTTCAAATATAAAAAGAGAGAAATTAAATGTATAAAATATGCGGAAGGGAATGCAGTGGTGTGATTGTTTTTTACTTATTATTATTTTTCTGGTTGCAGATTGGTCAGGACATGCAAAATTATAGTTCCCACAGCAACCATAATTTGACTGCTATGTGCATATATTAAAGCATTAAAGTTAACACCCTGTACAGTAATGCAAAATGCTACATATGTTCAGGGGACCTGATTTATGGGTCTTGTGAGACTGTGTGGTGAACTTCTTGACTTGCTGCAGATCCAGTTTTGATTCAAATGCTGCTGTCCTGCAGGGCTTTGTTTTGTTTATGCTTTAATTTATTACAGGAAATTGTAAGAGGTTTGAAGAATACCATTTTGCCTATACATGTGTTCCTATAATTCTTCTCTTCTCTTCTCTTGGTGGGTGGGAAAGCTAAGATGTTTGGTAACACAAACTCTGGTAACTTCACTATAGAGAGTAATTGATTCCCTAGATCCGTGTAACAGGTAAAAATTGGAAAGTGAAGCTTCAGGAAAATTATTCTCCTGCCCATCATGGTTTGCTGTAAGTACTGTTTAATTGAGTTTATTTATAAAAGCAAAATAAAGGCATTGATCCAAAATTCCTTGAAGCCTGAAATTATATAAATTCTTAATCAAATGTGCTTTGTAGCGTTGTATTTGTGCGTGGACAAATTGATGTAGTTCTATAGACGTGTTACTGCATATATTGAAAGACACAACTTTTTGCTACGCTATATGATCATCGTTGAATGAGACTTGTGGGGACTACTTGAAAAAAGCCCTTTCCCTTGGATCTGGGAAAGCAATTTTAAATGTTTACACAGTGGGCGAAATGAGACCTCAGAAGCCTCATTAATGGAGTGCACCGGGGAATCCTGGAAAGCAGCCTTCCATTTATGAGAAGTGCTGTTGCAGCATGTAGCAGGGATGGTAATGTTTTTGATGATGTGGTCGCCTCCAGTTTCTGCCTATGTATGGGGCAAACATGCCTCGAATTCCACCTTCTCCCCCTGCAGACACACCTTGGTGCAAAGCAGTTGTTCCTCCTTCCAGGCAGAGAGTCCGCTGTAGGAGAGGAAATATTTCAGGTGTTCTCCAGAGCAGTGGTGCAGAGCCTGGGACAGTGTGGTCAGTGGTAGGAGAGGTTGGACAGCTGAGTAGACCTGTCCTCTTGGGCTAAGTCCATCCCACAGTGCAACAGCTGGGTGTAATAAAATATGATAATGTTCTAGTAGCACAGAGCAGATTATCCATAATATTTAAATAATAAATGATCGCCTGCAGAAAATCCACAAAATAGCCAATAATCCTTCTAAGCATAGGAGATGAAATTAATCTTTCTTTTTAATTATTTTTAATTATTGTACATCCAACTTCATTTACTTCCCATAGAAAGAAGAATATGTTATTGTGCCCATGACTGAATAAATGTAAGTGATATTAAACCCAACAGCAGTCTAGGCTGACAAGCTGAAGGCTGTGAAAGATCCGTCCCTAGCAGTAGCTAGCAGAGACAGCCCAGTTTCTGCATCCTTATGGCATCTGCAACATGTCTTTGGGCCACTTCCATCTTTTCTGGATCCTCACTGACCACACATGGCCATCTATCTTCTCAACTAATGAGGAGGAAAGTGGGTTTTCTCACCATGTAGACTTTGTGGGTGGTTCCCCAAAGGGAGTGGGAGAAGGGGAAGCACAGCTCTGTTTTAGCTGAGGAATGAATTTTAAACTAAAACTACACCAAAAATCTGAACAGGATTTTTTTTTTTTTAATAAGAGGAAACTTTCTTAGCAATTTTTAGAAATTAAAATTACAGTAATTGTCATAATGTAATGGCACCCCGCTTCATTTCCTGCTTCTCACGGGGAGAGGGAAGGATAATTACTGCTCTGGAACACGGCAGTTGCAAAAAGAGATGTCTTTGTTTCTTATTCCGTAAGCCTGCTTGACCCTTCTCTCAAAGGTCAGTAAATTATGTTTCTTAGGAGCACAAAAATGGGTAATAAACCTCTATTTGCATATACAAGCTTCTTTCTCCTGACTGCATCAGTTTATTCATGCTTTAAATGGACTTCCTTCTCACAGGAAGCATCATTTCTCTCTTTCTTCCTGTGTTTATGAAGTTGTTCTTTTTATGTAATTAGAGTAAAATTCTCATTTTGGGGCAGCAAGATCCAATCCTTGTCTTTATGGTAGAATAATTTTTTGGCAATAATATCTACATAAACTGCATATATGTATGTGTGTGTGTGTAGCGGCTCTAGTTACTTAGACTTCTATTTTTACAGGGTCCTTATCATGACAGATGTTGTATAACACAGCTATTAGGTTGTGCCACCCTGAGGATCTCACAGGCTAAGCAAACACCAACAGGCTATTTGGAATGATAATTAACAAGGAGTTTTTAATGCAGTAGGTGCTCTTTGTGCTGGAAGTCCAAAGCTCAGTTTGAAACTGGCTGCAACATTTGGGAGAGCTGTGATGTGTATTTTTCTTAAACGCAAAACCGAATTTCTCACAATCAAAAGACAGCTTTTGCCCTGACTTTTGGGGCATGGAGCTTTTTATTTATACATTTATCTTATTGACTCTACCATCTTATCTTAGAACTCATCCCGGTTCCTAATGTTCCAGTCTGGCTGGTACATCTTAGGAAATCAGGCCTTAGCTTTGGTGATAATGTATCTTGCATGTGTGGTAGTAATTGATATGTCTTTTCAAGGTCATTTGGTGCGCAGCTACTTCTGTGAAAAGTGTTATTTCAATAATGTCAACTTTGTTTTAAATGTCTGTGCATCCATTAGAAGCCATATTCTAATCAACCCACTCCTCTGTTCCTAGGGCTGTCAATATGGAGCATTTAAATCTCACAGCTATTTTTTCTTGACTTTGTTTAAGTGTGGGCTTTTGTTTGTTTTGTGGGTTTTTTTGAGGCGGTCATTAAAGCAATTTTTGTAAGACTTTTTTTTTTTTTCCCTGCCTGCTTGGGGGTAGGGAAATAGATTCTGATACAGAAATTTAGTAAGTGGATGGAAAGAGATTCACACCTGATTTTCTTTGTTTGCTCCCTGTATTTCCAAGGGAGATGAAAGTTACTCTGAATGGCCCAAAGTACCGACTTTACAGTGCCTCTAATGGGTGTGAGAGGGGAAGGTCTTTTCTGCTCAGCATGCCTGTGATCTTACAAAAAAATGCCAGTGGGCTTTATAGACTTCACTATCTAACCATTAAACTCTCTGGCTGATGTGTCAGGGATGAAGCACTTTGCAACTGTAAGAGTTAAAATGAAGAATCCTCCATCCTTCAGGGCAATAAAACCTTCACCGCAGCCCTGGGGAAAATGTCCTTATTCTTCGTGGTGCTTGTGGCTCTGCGCAGATCTTATGGGCCAATGGGAGTGCTCAGGACTTCAGTGTTGCATGTAAAAACAACTAAGAAACCACCCAAATCCTACTATACCTATAAAGGAGGTAATTTGCAGAGAGTAGAGTTGTGAGCTTCCAATAACATATAGCCTCTTATTTTACAAAAGGAGAAAATTAAGAAAATCCCATGCACCAGTACAGGCTTGGGGCGGACTGGCTAGAGAGCAGCTCTGTGGAGAGGGACCTGGGTGTCCTGGTGGATGACAAGTTGACCATGAGCCAGCAGTGTGCCCTGGTTGCCAAGAAGGCCAATGGGATCCTGGGGTGAATTAAGAATAGTGTGGCCAGCAGGCTGAGGGAGGTTCTTCTATCCCTCTACTCTGCCCTAGTGAGGCCCCATCTGGAGGACTGTGTCCAGTTCTGGGCTCCCCACTTCAAGAAAGATGAGGAGCTACTGGACAGAGTCCAGCGGAGGGCTACGAGCGTGATGAGGGGACTGGAACATCTCCCCTAGGAGGAGAGGCTGAGGGAGCTTGGCTTGTTCAGCCTGAAGAAGAGAAGGCTGCGAGGGGACCTAATATATA
>Ga0065711_1004734_pt1 | contig 22564 bp, 15 predicted proteins | sample Hoacrofraction12_FD_59098 | JGI IMG/M metagenome (GOLD analysis project Ga0065711, IMG submission 59098) | Hoatzin crop microbial communities from Cojedes, Venezuela - Epithelial fraction 12 v2 (version 2) | ecosystem: Host-associated > Birds > Digestive system > Esophagus > Crop | place... | reverse complement strand
CCATATTTAAAAAAAAAAAAAAAAAAGAAACAGAAGGCACTAAGACTATGCATTCCTTGGACCATCCTACTCAGTACGCCAAAATGTTGCATTTCACATGCACAGTACCCCCCAAAATTGAACATTTTTCATTACGTCATTTCACTACCAAGTACTTATTCACTGAAAATACTGGGCTGAGCCTGCTTATGTTATTCTGCTAACACAAAATACATTTTGCTGCTTCCTTCCTCCATTATACTTGCACCGAGAATTGGAAGCATACTTTCCATAGGTGTTTTTTCTCATACACTCACACAGCCACGCACATGTAAGAAGTGAGGGCCCAGTTAACAATTTGGTGCTGGTACTTGTTGATAAGCCCCAGAAACTTCTCCTTCCAAACCAGCCATCCTAGGCAGCCATCCAGCAGGCTCACAGGACAGCCCAGTCCTGCACACTCATGAGAGATATCCCTTATGGTTTGGCAATCCAATGTCAGGCAGGCAGATGATTTAACACCATGTATCTGACTTTCCAAGAGACAGAAAAATACTTAGATACGCTTAGTAAAAACACAGCTAATGCTGGGATTGTATTATTTTTGAGACTGTTTAATTAGGCCATGAGTCACACATGATACAACAACTTGCAATGCAGTTCGGAGAGAACCAGGCTTTACTCGCAACTGTAAGATAGTGGGGTTTGGTTCCTCGGCATAGAGGAATCTGTTTTTCCCACTGATCAAAAGGAGTCAAAATTAGAGGAGCAAAATCAATCAGTTGTGGCTGTCTGAGTGGTACTTGGAAAACTATTGCTGGCACTATAACCCAACACTCCCTATGTACAGTCTCTACCCTGCGAAACCAGTAGTCACTGCTTGAAACTAGAATCACCAGTCTGGTTTAATTTTGTATGTCTAGTTATTGGTAATTCTCTCTCTCTTTAGATGTCTGTGCTCCTGCTTAATTACCCCAAGTCTCTGCCTCTGGGCAGTGGCAACTCTTATAGACACACACCCATATCTCCAGTTATGGGAAGCAAAGTATCTTCTACCCCCTTTGCATGCTGAGTCTAAATCCTTTAAAAAATGGGTCGGGAGGTGACACAGACTCTATTAGTCAGCAGCAGCGTACTTTCCAGGGCCCAAGTCTCCTACCAAATGTTCAAGTGACTTCCAAAAACACTAACCTCCTTGGAGGAATCAGCCTGTGTTAATGGCTGGTGGCTTCAAGAGCTGCTCTAACTTCAGCAGCCCTAGAAGTACTAGACTTTCTTTTTGGTTTGCTTTGCAATTTGACATGTCTTCAGATCTGAAAACAAAGCTTCTCAGTTTTTCTTGGTTTAGTTTTGAAATAATGCACAGATAGAGAATTTTGTGACATTTATGCCTAACTTCTATCTCACGTGCATTTAAATCACTGCTGAAAATTGCCAGTTCACCCCAGGAAATGTTAAGGCAATGGAAAATTTAAAAAAAAGAAAATCTGAAGTCAAACGAGATCTTTGACCAGTCAGTTTCTGGAACAGAAAGAGGAAAACAAAGACGAAAACAGAAGAGAAAGCATTTGTTGTATATACAACGAAACAAACCCAATGCTTTAAGAAGAGCATGCATTTTGAGCAGGAACACTTGTCACTAAAAATACTTCTGTGCTCATATACACCTAAACACAAAGGACCTCATTATACCTTGAATTATACCCCAAAACCAGACCTACCAAACCCATCAGCACTGTCTGATCATAACTAAGGAAACAATTTGACCCATTAGGCAAAATCAAATTGACCGAAAAAAAGCCAAAATGTGAACTTGTTGTCACAGTGGCAGCTTCAGGGACCAGACTGGGACTACACACCAAAGCCCAAGCCGAAATAACCAAAATCCAAAAACATCCTCTTCTCCTCAGAACCTACAGACACTGCTTCTCTTTGGTAAATTCATAGGTAATTTTTGTCCCTGCAAGCTTTTTGGTACGTCACCCACCAAAAGTCTTGCTAACAGAATAAAAATCATCAACAACCATGGCAAGAAAAGATTCAGAGCCTGAGCTCCTTGCATCCCTCCAGAATGAGGTCACTTCAGAGTAAGGCTGAATGATCCTGTCAGAAAACCATAAGGGTATTCTGGCCATCTTCATGCCCATCCTGAACAAGAACGCTCGGAAAATGCTTTAATTAAGGGGGTTTGGCCTGTTTTTTTTTTTTAATCATGTAGTGTTCAAATAATTGTTAAATATGCTCTACTAATAATAGATGAAAAAAAGAAATGCATGAATGTTTTGGCTTCGGCATTCATTAAGAACACAGAGCAGTATAAGGCTTCCTGCTCATTGATACAATCAGTGTCAGACCTTACACTTTCATGCCTACAGCCATACCACCTTTAGCTGTGATCTAGGCAGTTCCTGCAAGGCAAGCAGGGTCAGGTTGGGTCAATACGCAAAGGAGAGGCCCCCAGGGAAAAATTCAAGCGCTGCAGATACTAGAACTGGTAGTGATGTAGCAGCACTGCTCCTCTCTCTCTCACGGCTGCCTAGCCCCAGGGAAGCTGCTACACAGTCACCCAGCTGCGTATCTGCAGCACGGTGTCTTACAGCCTAACAACTCTCTCTGTAGATATGAAGGATGCATAGGATGCCCTTCTGCAACACAAATAACTCCACTTTCCAAGCAGATACCATGCTATCCATATAGGAGGGGACACAGCAGAGCACTGTGTACATCGCCTTGCAATCCCCGTCCTTGGCTCACGAACTGCCCTATAACCAAACCTGGAGTAAAGCTGAACCAAAGAATGAGCAGGTTTTCATACCTCGGGGGAAAAAACAACCCAGACCAACAGTATGCACTTTGCAGAGAAATGAAACTTCTCAATCAGCCAGCTGTTAAACCNTACATGTCCTGATCAGCTTCCACTTTGGGTTGCCTTAAATTCTTCATAGTTTCTACAGGACACAATGGAGTTCTACTTCGCGTCCTAATGCCTCAGGTACTGTCTGGTGTCAAACAGCTGCTGCGTTCCACCCCATGCCAGGCTTCGTGTCAGAGGAGAGAGGAACAGTTCCCCTGTTCAAGTATATATCGTTTGCAGAGCGTCTTAGGATCTTCTGTGATTAAGTCTATTAGAAGCATGCACTGTTATTTTTTGTTAGGGTTATTAGGGAGAAAAGGTGTCTGAAAAGCACAAAAAAACTCTTCTTCAGCATTTATTTGGGAACAAGCTCTAAAACCCTTTGGAAAAAGTTTATGGGAACCTTTCGTGTCAGTTAGCAACATGATTGGGTGTATACACCTCACATNCATGTGGCAATTCCTGCCACCCCTGTCAGGTATAAAATCTGAGGGGCGTGTTTTACNAAGACCTTTGTAATCATTGCAATGAAAAGAAGCTGTAAGAGTCAGATGAGGAAAATCCCCAGAACTCTTAAGGATCTCAGAGTCAAGGTGATTTCATAGTCATGTAGTTTCAATAATGGGACTTCCTAGGGGAGACAGTATTAAACATTTAGGGGAAGCATTTGAAGAGAAACTGTATTATCAAGTTGATTTCTAATCTTTTCACTTTCAGCTACTTAGAGGTACTTCAGGGTTACTCCTAAATGATGCAAAGTGACTACGCTTGGCATTCTGTGGGGGGCAGGGCTGGGGGGGGAGACATACTCAGCTTCTCTCTTGTTAATATTTCCTACAGCTAAAGTTCAGATTTTCATTTTCATCGATTGACATTTTTAATTTCTCAGTCCACTGGGTTGTTTTTTATGTTAAGAAAAGTGCCTTTGATAGAGCACTATATGAAAACCAAAAGAATTAACAAAACAAGCCCCAAAACACAGTTTCACTTTCCACTGATCTTGCAGTAAGTAGTCCCTCAGAAACTCAGCCTTCTAAAAAACATATATGAAAATGGAGGGAACAGGAAGAGAAAAAGCAAAAGCAAACCATGAAAAGTCCTTTTCTGTTGCAGCTGCCTGCAGACTCCAGGACCAGCGCTGCACACACTCGGTGCGTGCTTAGAAGGGAAGAAACAACTGGATTATTGTATACGGCTGATTTGAGTGAAGTATAGGATAGTGCAACTTCAGGCTGCCTCTTCAAAGTCGTTGGAAGAAAATCTCCAGATAAATCATTACGAGAGTCTTTAAAACTTCTCACATCAGGAAACTGCACATAAAATAACCTCAGGAACTCCCCACTCTCCACCCCAGAAATGGATCTGAAGCACAGCATTGCATTACTGCCTATGTTTCCTCTGTATATCACAGACACTGTACAACCTAAGAGCGAGTAGCAAGATCACTACTTGTTAGGAGCCGACAAGTCTAAGAAATTTTACTCTTAGATGCATGTAATTTTTCTTCCATTGACTTTACATGTGACATGAAATAGACCAAATATCCACATACTCATTTTTTTTTTCAATTTGATGAAAAAATTAAAAGTAAACAACTAACCAGTCTTAGGAGGCAGCAGAGAAACCTATGCCTTACTTTAAAAAAGCAAAACAAACCAAAATACTTTTTTTGTCCCTTCCATCCAAACAGAAACCTAGCCAGCTCTGGAGCAAACAACTACAAAATAAAAGAAGCAGGGTCTGCATCTGTCTTTGCAGTCTGCTCATTTTCTTGTGACTTTACAGATGCCATGTCCCTGTTAACATATACACAGATAGACTTTCCCTTCCAGTTGCTCGAAAATACTGCCACCATGAAGGAAACCTGACAGAGCAAAGGAAAAAAAACCACAAACAACTAGCGACTCACAAAACATTGTTGAAAGGCAGAAACAAATTAAAGAATGGATTGTGAAAGAAAAGTGTTCTCTGTAATATCTGTCATTTATAGTAACTTTCTAAGTTAAAGCTAATCGAAAATGTTTTCAGATCCACATGTTGATCTGTTTATCCCCCTTGGCTGTTTTTCTTAAAATAACATCCATTATTCAAAAAGGAGACAAAAAAAAAAAAAAGGCAGCCCAGCTGCTTGTGAGAGTTAGGGCCTAAGAAACTACCACGAGATAAGCAGAGCCCTACCAGTCGTGCCAAGCCTGTGCTGCTCCTATGGCAGACGCAGTTCTGCTGAAGGCTTTGGTTGGCAAAGCCACACTGGGTGCTTGGCACAGGGCGCCCATGGCTCCCAGCTCCTCCGCGCAGCCCTGCCCGAGACCAGCGCCGCAGGAGGAAGCAACCTCGGGCCAGCAGACGTTTCTAACACTTACGCCTGTCACCAACAGAAAGGACAAGAAAAATCTTGAGAGGAAGCAACTTGTTTTCTTTGTCAAGAATTGGGAGATGGGGCTGAGGGGAGGGAGCAGGATGGACTCCCTTAGGACTGCTACTCATTCAAAGCTGTCTGTCAGCACACTGTTGCTTAACCATTATTGCTACCAAAAAGATAAATAAAATCAGTATTGTAATTAAAGAAGTTCTTCAGCCATTTTAATTCAACACGTTATTGTTGTAATGATAAAATTGAGCTATTAGTGGTAGAACCAGGCATTTCAGTTGCAAGACCTACTTTGGGTTGTTTTTTTGGTTTTGTTCTTTTTGTTTTTGTTTTTTTAACCATACTGTTTTATTCAGGGTGAAAAAATCCACACGGCATTTGCACAAGTAAAACTGGGGGGCCTCAACAGGCAGAAGCAGTACCATGGAGCAGAACAGAGGGCTGTGTACTTTACCTGACTGTCCAAATAGCACACAAATCCCTGTTTTGCTCTGTGTAGATCCATAAATGTGCAATTCCTGTTGCTCATCAGTTTACCTCACCCTCCGCACTCTGGTTTTCTTGATTTCTTCCTCCCTGTTGGGCTTTTGTGGCATTGCCAAGAAGAAAAAAAATCAGTAAGTTTTCTGCGCTTGATACTACCCTTAAAAAGGCCAAACAAGCAAGTGAGCCTTTCCAGTCTGAGAAGGTGGCTGTGGGGTACTTTGGGATACCTCTGGGTAGGACTGGTCTTCTGTTCAGTGAGACACGAGCAAGGGAGGGAATGTACAGGTACCACATGCTTCATAGGACCCTGTGCCCACTGGGGGGGGGTGGGGAAATGATAATTAAAGAGGAAAAAAAAAAAACAAGGAAGGAGCAGGCCATGGCGGCTATCTCTAAGCTATGAAGCCAAATCACTGTGGCTCCCTTCCTTTTTGCTTTTGCTGGCCTCCTTCAGTTGGAAACCCAGACTTTATGCCAATAAGCTGTGAGAACCTGGCCAAGGTATGAAACCAAATCTGGGAAGTGCTCTTGGATTTCTGAGTTTAGACTGTGCCAATCTGAGTTGCAGACTATTTCTGCTCCATCATTCTGCAGGAGTGTCTTAAAACAAACAAGAAAACCCCAAATCCCCAACATCTACTGGACACTGTCCTCCACCTCATTAAACTTGCTGATGTGCGTGCTGTAGCAGACACAGAAGAGGTCAGGGAGCAGCTCTTGCCTTACAAAGCAGAAGAGGTCCAGTGGTAAAATGTCAGTAAGAATCTTCCCTCCCTCTGTCTTGCCCAGAGCTGTTTGTGCAGTCCACTCCCATCTCACGCTGCGATCAAGTATGGGGAGAGGCCATCCTTATGATGATTCTTTACTGTTCAGAGAAGTTGTAACCATTATAGAAGCACAGAAGGGCAAAGGCAGGAGCATGCAGTGTTGCCAAGTACTGAGAAGTGATTAAATAAGAACTTCAGCTTCACTCCTTCTTTTGGTTTTTAGCCCCTTATGTTACACAGAAATCTTGAAAATATCAGTCTGCAAGAATCAAAAAATATTCTGAGAACAAAAAGAAGTACTCAGCACCATTGCTTTAGAAGCCTTGCAGCATTACTTAGATGGTGCTGGGCACAAGATTTTTCTGAGTCTTTGAGGAAGGATAATTCCTTTTAAAATGCACCACAAAATCGTACTAAAATTAAACCTCGATAGCAGATCAGCCTATTTCGGAGCCTTTTTAGGACTATCTCTGTAAAACCAAACGCAAATTCAAGATTTTTTTTGCAACTGGTTAAAATTCCATATTACTGGATCCCTGGCCACATTAAAGCTAAACTTAGTGCTTCGCCCAATACAAAGTGAACTATAACCTCAACAGCCGTCCAGTAAACTTTGTTACATGAAGAAAAGAGCCAAGCAGGGCTGGCTATCCAAAAGGCCGTTATGCAGGTTTCCAGCAAGAACAAACATGCTGCAACATGTCTCCGACTTGTGGTTTAGGTCAAGGCTAGCATGAGCTGTTCTGGCTAACTCTTACCACTGGCAGCTAATGCAAATGTTACCCATTTGGATGTAGAGGCAAAGTGCACAGGCCTTTCCCACCAGTTCATCTCCCTACTTCAAGCAGGAACAGGCTGGCTGGACAAGATGAGAGACAGTAAAGGAAGACAAAAAAAAACCCCACAACATAAAGGAACTTTCCTACTGCACATCTCCTCCCACTCATGGCATAACAGATCTTCAACGAGGCTGCAGCTGAGAGATTAACCGCGTTTGCTAGTTACTGTACAGTTTTTGGAAGGGGAAGTTCTGCTGGGGGTTGTGACAAGCCCCGTGCAACGCACAGTACTGCTGAAGTAACCTAGGACGAGATCCCAGCTCAGCTGAGTCTGCTGTTAGAATTTCACAGTCCTACAAGCCACAGTTTCACCCTCCCCCAGGCACAAGGCAGACCCCAGAAAAGGAGGTGGGAAAGGCACTGACAGTTTAGCAGCCTGCCGCCAGACCATGGAGAAGGAAGTAGACAGACCAACCTACGGCAGCCTGCTCCAAACTTTGCACGCAGGTAACACTGCCCAGCCTGTGTCCTGTCTGCCTGGGAAGGACAACTGAAGAGGCCTGACTTTCTCCTGCACGCTGGCAAGTACACATTTGCATGGGGCCAAAGCTGCGATGCTGGAGTTGCCCACGGGCCCTGAAGTGTAAGAAGTCTGCAGCTGGGGAAAGGTCACCTCGCCACAGTGATGCGGCTCCAGGGGCCTCGCCACCCACCTTGCACGTCTCCTGCGCTGCAGCGGAGCTCCAACTCTACCCACAGCCAGTCGCCAGCTCGCCTATGGCCAGCCTGCCTATTTAGCCTCCGATTTTGGAAAGGTTTGCCCCAGTCAGTTCCTCTTGAACTAATTCCTTACCTGAGCTGTCAATCCTCGTGCTACTGCAAGCTCTCAAGCACAAGGTTTCAGACGGCTTGGCCCCTTGTCTCTTCTATAACAGTCCTGGGCTTTTCTCATAAATCAAGAACGGTCAGGCCCTGCCACATGCCAGCCCCACTGGGGAGCGGGATGTCAAGCAGCCACACGAGTCTCCAAGGACAGTCAGACTCACAGCAAGTCAGGACTTTCCTGGTTTTGAAAGAGATGCTGTTCACCCTTTCCTTCCCCTCTGCAAAATCAGCAATCCCAGTTGTATGGTTCTCGTAACGAGATGCACAGATCTGTCTCACTCTTGCTTTTGATTTCTATTAGTTCACCGAGAAGTATGGGCTCAGACAGAGCCTCGCTTTCTTGCCCAATTTCACAGAAGTTGTGAATTTTTCTCTCCCTCTCGCATTCTTGTCCCTCCCTACTAAGGCAGATTTTGTGATTAACCTAGTCTGAATATACCCTAAAAGCAGATGTAAAAATTTGTACATTAGAAAATGTTAATATTGGCAGTTATTCACATTCCCTTCCAGGATTTCACAAAACTCTCTAAATCCCTCGTGATGGGAGCTAGATGGAATAAGAACTTTTTGCTATCTTTGCAACAGTGCAAGAAACAAAGCAGAAGTTGATGCACTATTCTTTATATCCTTGAAATATTTGCTTGGAAGTGTCACCGATTCAAGAATAGCCCATTAACTAGTTACTCTGGTAGGCTTATCAACCTTTTAACTTTAATATTCTGATTTTCTGTCACACAACACAATGATTTTCATGTTTGTTTTGTCCTGTTACCAGAGCAAATCATTCATTTTTAACTGTTGGTTTTGGCATAAGAGTACTGTAAGTTCATAATGGAAATGTGTTTTCAGTGGTAGTACTGAACAATAGAAAAGTCTCTTTCAACTGCCGGGTTATGAGGAGAACCATCTGTTATTAAATTTAAGTCACAGTGGCTCTGTTTCAGAAATGCAGCGGAGGCTTCGCTAACTTTGCAGTCAAGGCGTTTGTAGCATTGCAGGAAAACAGCTACTTTTCTAAAGGCCTTGTCTGAAAGCAGCACCACAAAATGATATCTTTATTCCAGCCCAGTCTGATAATGATGAATAACCAAGTATCTTTCCAGCAAACCTTTCCTGGGTGTTGTGGTCGCAGTTTGGGGCCCCAACAACTTATATCCCGGTAACAGAAATCAAATATACAGAAACTAGTAAAAATCTTAGCATCACCAGGTTCAGTTATTTGAACTATATCTACAACTGAGTAAACCAAACATCAGACATTAAAATCATAATGAAAGTGCTTAATTCAACACAATAGAAAAGTCAGATTTCATCATCTGCTTGATTGACTGTTACACGGCACTTCAGTTGTTCTCCGGCTTCCAACACAGAACAAATGTGAATTCTACAGAGCAGCCAGGATTTCAGAACCTGGAGTAACACTGGAGAGAACAACTGCAGCCACCGAGGTGGGAATCAAAATACCCTTTGGTGCAAGACTTAAAAATCACCTCTCCACCCCATACGAAGTTATCAGGAATTGCTCTATTGTTTCTGTCATTAATCAACCATTCCTCCCCCCACCTTTGCACCAATTTCTCTCAAGTGCAGCCAGAGATTATCAAACCCAGCGATAGCCTTTCAACAGCTTGGCCAGTTGAAAAACCTCTCAAGTTATACTGCTATCACCGCTGCGTGAGCTGACGTCAGGCTGTTGTTTACTGGAGATGGGACGGTGCCAATTTCCACTGAGCTGAAGACAGCAGTGTCCGGCCTCTTTTGGCTGTGCAGAAGCAAGAACGAACTCCGTGTGTGTGCTTGCATGCATGCATGCATGTGGGAGAGAAAGAGTGTGCACGTGTGGCTATTTGTGGGCACACACAAATGGGAGCGAAAAGCAACTTGCTTTTATTTTCCACTGTGATACCAGAAGGAAAAACAACAACAACAAAGAAGCGACATTCATCTCCTCTGAGAAACTGCAAAGGAGAAAAAGGGGAACACTGACAGTTTTCTTGCAAGAACTATGATAGTATGGATGAAAACAATCATGAAAATGTGGAGTAAAAGAAAGCTTGGGATACCCCTAAAATCTTTACAAAGCAGCATATGCAATAATTAAAAAAACCCCAATGCCTATCCATCAATAAAAGACTGAGGTGAAAATTTGAATACATGACAGCAAGGAAGAAATAGCTAAGTTTTACTAGGACTATTTAAGTTCTAAGAGTAACTGCATTGCTTTTCTCTTCTAAGACTAGGAAAGCCCCAGTCAGTGTTAAGTAAAATTACTTAATTAAAATTTGCTGTATGAAGATATGCTAGAACATATTAACAGTCCAGAGGAAAAAAAAAATAATCCAACCAAGTCTGACTTTTTCATAACTTTTCTTCACTTATGTTATTCCTTATGTAAAGGGGCAGACTTTCTTTGTGAGTGAATGTGCACAGATGGGAAGAGACAAGATGATACATGACAGTGTCCAGTCCTGTTTTCAAGCACAACTCCTAAACATTACAAATATAATTGTATCAATGCCTGTAAGGTTCAATTTGAGGTTTTAAGTATTACACTATTATTTATGCCTGGAAAAACACTCCAGGGTAGCTGAATTCGAGGAATATAAAATGCAATGATTTGTTTGCACTTCAAGTGAAGTTTCCAGTATTCGCATCCAGGCATGGACCACCACCGTCATGTGAATTAATGAAGTAACTGTACTGAAGATTTTTGGCTCCACTTAATGGCTTATTCCTCTCAGCACCTAAATACACACTCCTCTGCCTTCTTACTTCCCACGAATGCATCACAAGAGGATCTTCGTATGCACACCAACTCGCTCTCCTGATGATTTTAACTCTGTCTTATCCCATGCTCTCATGGAACTTCTCTTTCAAGTTTAAATAGTTTCTCAAAAGTTTCTATTGAGTCAACTATCTGAGGAGGTTTTACAGACCATTAATACTGCTCTGTAGGTTAACCACAAACAACATAAATAATTGTTTTCACCCTCATTTAGGGAACTACTGAGTCTGAGATCCCCCCCCACCTCAAGATCAGTGGCACAGTGCACACAGAAAATATGCAAAACTGGGAGAACTTAATTTGAACTATGGGAAACAGTGAACTTAACTCCTTAGATCCAATGTTCTATATTTATCAAGTCACCTATTAAAAAAAAGCTGGGAACCAGCACATCCATCCCAGCTCCTAAGACAGCTAAAATATGAAAGAAGCCAAAATATTTAACCTTTAACATAGAACATATGAAGGCGGCACATTTACTACAGCATGCAAGTTCGTCAAGACCTTGCAGACTGCCTTCACAAGAACATTTTCCATTGTTGCTGGCCAGTGGTATTAAGCTGATACACTATTAGACAATAAAATACACACTGCCTTTCTAGTCTGTGACAAATTTTGAAGGCTAGTGATAGTTTTCAATATGAAAGCCTGGGAACTTCTCCTCTGAAATGATACATGGCATCTCCTTATGTTATTGACTGTTTCCTTCTCTCAGTCAATTATTTCTCCTCCATACAGGCTCAAAGATACCAGACAGGATATCATCATCTAAAACAAAACTGAGAACTGGCATTTTGAAGTCTAGACATGATTTCCTCTTTTGGAACTCTTCTCATCTCTGTACCTTCCTCATGTAACCACACTGGGGTAAAGACTTGTCAAGGTGGCCTCATTTAGACCTGTATACAGACAACAGTTCAAAATAGCATTTAGTTCTTTAAACCAGAAACATACGCTAATAACTTGGTCAATAACCACATTGAATCAGCAACACTTATCTTAACACTTTCACCTTTTTGCTTCATGTCTCGGGGATAAGGGGGACACAGCACGGATCATATACACCATTGGGATGCAAGGACCTGTACCGTATCTCACCCAACTTCCTTAATCCACTCTTCCTTGAAACGCCTCTTGTATTCTTTAAAAATGCTGCTCAGCGCATACATTTGTAAAACTGCATTTGCAGAGTGTTTCCAATCAGCTCATGAGACTTTCTGTTCCACAGCAAAGCACTACTGAATAATATTGAACTTTATATAGACATGCCAATACAGGCTTTGCCACATGGGCTGATCTTGTGCCCAGCAGGTGAATCTGAAGGAGGCTTATTTTTCGCTTTTATAAGGCTGGCACCAATCCTTGCTGCATTCATGCACTTCAGATTTCACTGTACCTAGCTCCAGCACCTATTTGGAAATAAACTTTCTGTGAATTTGCTTGCCAGTGCCTTTTGAGGGTTGCTTTAAACAAAGCAACCCCCAAGAACACTGTTTCTGTGGTGATCTTGGTATTATGCTCTCCAGCTACGTCTTTTTGAACTCCTGTGTGCGTTTGGTGCTTTGCAATTTGTTCTGATGACAGGCTTTCAGAATGTATGATTGCATATATTATCTACATATATATGTATTATCTATGCATGGTAATATTTCTTGGGTTGGCCACCTTCATTTTATACTGCATTCTCTGTATGTATTGCAAATAGGTTTAGCCTCTGTTTGCATTCAGTCTACACGGTTTGACCTTTGTTGAGCTGCGCTTTTCAGCTATTTTACTGCTTTTTCATTAGGGAATCATTTTCACTCGCCTTCCACACACACACTGCTCTTTGGAAAAAAACTGTTGTGTTTCTCACGGTGACCAATTTTCAGTTTTGTCTGTCTGTTATAGATGCTGGGAAGTTTTTTTGTTCTTGAGAACTATTTCAAGGGTGTTCATATCACTGCTCTGAGTACGGGAGCTGAACAGTTGTGATTACACCCCCATGATACAAGAGATATTTTAGCTGTCAGTGTAGTGAGCAGCTGGGGGGAGCTACAGCTGCCCTTTCCTCTGCAGGTGAATCTGTCCTATGTTATGTTCAACAAAATGTGGATTCAGGAGGACTGAAATCAACCTGAATTCAGTGAACGGCCCTTAAGAATCCTGTTTCTCTAAAACTAGAAAACTGTTTTCAATCAGTTACTCTAACCTAAAGGATTTTAGAGACAATCCAAAATGCTTGGTTTTAGGATTACCCAAAACCTTAATTTTTCATGTTAGCAAAAGATATTTTTCATCTTTCAGTTCAAACCAACCCACATTTTTGGTTCAGCCACAAAATCAAAAGCAACACAGTTAATCATGGCTCTAATCACTATCACTACTCCCCAATTTGCTAACTGTTCCGAAATAAAAATCTCATGACTGAGTTTTACACTACTAAGTAATGCTAGAGCAAATGGTTTCAGCAGATCTCTAGTTCCTTCTCGAGGAGGAGGAATACCCCTTTCCCAGGTGGTACTCCTCACACAAGTACACATAGCATTCAAGTGACCTTCTGGGAGTTTGCAATCCTCTCCATTTCTCCTACTGAAGCCTACGGTAAATCTTGATTATCACATACACCAGATTCAGAACCAACACAGAGAATTTCAGCCTCTCCAATTCCCCGACACAACACCACTCAGGCCAGAAAGATGCTGGCTGTAGCACCGAGCATCTCCTCTGCCAGGCTCTGTTCTGCACACTAAACAACTCTAGCCATTTTATTTACTTGGTTTATTTTTTCCTGGTCTAAGATACAGTTTACTCCCAACACCAGTCATGGAACATCAGTCCCTTAGAGGCACATGTAGGAGATTGTTTCCTGCCTCTTGCCACCTGACATGCTATTGCCTCCCCTTTGTGCACACACAAGACTAAAAGGCAAGGCAGCAGCAAACAAAAAATCCACCCCAGTACAATGTATGAACGTTATAGTAGATCACAGCCAAATACTGTATGAGTTTCGATCATAAGCTCAAGCCAATTCAGTTACATGTTTTCAGCATATCCCTTCTTCTTTTTCCAATGAAAGCAACTTTTTTTTTTTTCTCCTCTTTCTTTTGGTCAGAGGTTGGCAACCTTAAGCATAAGAAGAGAAATCCAGCCCCTGATCTCCAGAGTCTTAAGAGACATGGATCACTGCTGGGATCTTTTGTGTCAGAGGGCCTTGGTGCTGCCAAAGACACAATTTCCCTACTTGGACGTCTTCGAGATTCCAAGTTTTTGAGATTCACGGGTTTCCTTTTACTTTGTCTGCCAGAACATACTTGAGAATGGCTTCTAACAATATCAAGGAAACAAAAGAAACACTTCTGGTAAGTGAGCATACAAGCTATATCCACTGATACACAGGCAGCATACAAAAGCACAGAGCCCTTAGTGATGGGTGAGAATACAGTACATTGAAGTCTATACTAGTGCCCCATGCAGAGCTATATAAAAAGTGATAGCGAGGTGAGCCTGAGGAAAAGGTAGGCCTCAGATTTCAGCCACAGACCTCTGAATTCAACCAGGAGATCCCACGGAAGGTTAGGGTCTACTTTGATAACAAAGAAATCTCTTTAAGAAGACCCAGGGCATGAGGGAAAGACCACTGCCTGCATTCTCCAGCCTGCGCACAGTCTCGGCATTGTTCCAGGTCAAGAAAGCTGACTTTTTTTTTGTCATAGTCAGCAACACAAGCCAGAAAATCACTCCCATTGCCAAATTCTCTTTCCACAAGCATCAAAACACCAAAGGGACTCTGTGGACTTGTTGACTGCTTAGCCAGCTTGTCAGGACTTCCTGGAACAGGGAGGACATGGAGGGGCTTTGCACCTTCAGTGGTTCTTGGTTAAGTCAGAAACACACGTCATGAGCATGCTGTGGTGGAGTTACACAATCAAATTAAACGTTGTACTGAGTACTCAGTCTCCTTCTCCCTACCATGCCCCCACTTACACACACAGAGTAGGAAAACCCACTCCAACCTGCCCCAGAGACCCCTCAGTAACCCAGGTGTTTGATTCTCCACTAAAAAAGAAAGGCTTTTATTCGTGCTACTCCCTAGTATCTTCAGGGAGAAGAGGCTGAAGGCCATCGCAGGGCTGAAGGCCTCAAGTCAGAACAGCACAACTTGCCTTTCCATGGGCCAGCCTGCTTCGTGTGCTGTGGCCGTGTTGGAAGGAAATACAGGCAGAGCGCGGCTGTCAGAAGCAGAGCACAGACATGACACACACAGAGCTTCTGCTGCCTGTGCTTGTAAAGGTGCCAGAGCTGGATACAGTTAAATACCCCAGGGTGAGGGGAAAGCCCAAGTGACTTTCAAGCCGCAGCTGCTACACCATTTGTACAGTGGAGAAAAGCCTTAGTAGGTAGAGTGGCACAGGAGGAGCTGGCAAAGGACGGCAAATTTTCCTTTACCGTCCCTTTTCTAGGCAGTGGCAGATGATTTTGCTGTGGAGTCTCAGGTGTCCTGAACAATAGCTGCAGAGCCAGTCCCTGTTTTGGTGGTAGAAAAGAAACTGCCTTTCTGGGGAGAGACAGCGACAAGTCAAGCCAGTTCCAGACTGTCATTTTCCCTGCTGGCTCATTCTGCTCCAATCACAAGGTGGAAAAACTGGAAAGGTAAGCAGTCCAAATTAATGGGAACATCAAGTGAACTGGTTTATATATTGGTCTAACTGGAACAGGGAGCACAATTCCAGCTTTGGGCACTAGCTTTGTAGACATTCCCTTAGCTTACCTTCTACCTGAGAAAGCCATGTGCAGGCCTGAATTATTCCTGGTCTGTCCTCAAAACACATCATAGTCCCTTGAAGCTTCATGCTTGCATGGCACCTGTGACCACAACTCTTATTATGGGATGGCAACATTCATATACTACCAGCTCATTCTTCCAACTCCACGTAATTAAGAAGGAAAAAAAATCCGAAACAACGCAGAGCAGGAAGCTTGTCTTTTTCCTCACACCACTCCTCATGCATTCTTGTGGCCACATCTTACCCACAGCACAGCATTTGCCCACCAAACTGACACTTTTCTTATGGAAGGAGAAAAAGCAATTTTGGGGAGTCCTACAACTGGTGGGAAATAATCAATTTAAGCCTAATGATTAAAAAATCCCCAGGTATATATTTATGGTTAATTTCTACCATAGAGCAGACTTCACCAGATGCTCAATTGCATTTCATCCTTACGAGCAAACAAGGGCTCCTGCAGATTAGACCTTTCCAGCAGAGCTGTTGCAGATGGGCAGATCGCGGTGTCCTGCTAACTATCACTGAGACCACAGCAGTATGATGATTCTACTTGCTAAAAGCAGTAAGTTAAAGTAAGCACCACAAAGGGAAGAAAAGTGGCATGGATCTTGCACATCACTCCTCTTAAAATTCTTTATAAACTGCAGAAAGGGAAATTCAAGCATAGTAGCTTTGTTACAAAACTCAGTGAAAGAGTGAGTGCCCAATACCCTGTACACCAGGGCTGGTCATCTCTACCTCCAACCCATATGATCAGCAATCCCAGAAACTAGCTGCTTCTGCGTGCACATTAAAGACCTCAATGAGAACATAAACGAGTCAAACCACCTAACACAGTTTAAAACTACAGCATGACATAACTGCAAGTCACTCCCATTAAAAGTAAAAAAAAAAAAAAAGTCCACACCTGCCAAATACAGCTCCATTGTCCACTGCTGAGTTTTAATGACAACTACTGCATCTTGGAAATCTGTTCAATAATAAGGTACTACATTTCCCCTCAAGGACCAGAAATCAGGTACTGTCACTTGTCTGCATAAAAGGCACACATAGGAAAATATCCCACAGCCATGTGGCTCACATAGCAATCAAAATCTTGGAAACCCTCACACCCTCAGCACACAGAAATTTGCTCTTTACAATATATTCCAGTTGGCCAGCATGTTAAAAATCTCCACTCAAGATTTCTGGCTTTTCCAATTAAGCTTATAGACAAAAAGTCTTTATTCCTTTAATGACATTGCCATTTATTGCAAAGCTATGATGAGTTCTTATCTCATTGTGGTGCCCCACGATAACTCATTATTCACTGAACTTCACTTTTTGATGTATGAGGAACAGCAACATATACTTAAACAGCTCTGTTTAAACTGGCCCTATAGTTGAAACAAATCATTCCAAGAACAGCACTGCATTACAGTCAGAACTGCTCAAAAGCTTAGGATGCGATATTCTTCAGTATTCAGAGAGCTTAATATCTTCAAACAGAAATTACTCAAGCTGATGTATCTCTCATTATTATTAAGTCAAAGTTCTTCCAAACGAGAAGAGGATGACTGATAGTCAGAGATTACCAGGGCCAACACAGTGAGAGATTACACTCTTTATGGCCACAAGCAAGCCTGGGAGGGCTCAGTTCCCCCACAGCTGAGTGCACTGGGAATGCTGCAAAGCACCCTCAGTGCCCCTTGTCCGAGAGCCCAAGAGTCTCCCTCATTCAGCACCGGGTCTGTCTGGTGTTGATGGGTAACAGAGCATTGCCTAGTACTTCTAGGCCACGGGCGCAATGCAAGCTTTCAAACTTCACAAGAGGGAAAAGCAAAAAAAAAAAACAACCACAAAACCAACAATAAAATCCCCTACACCCAGAAAACAACGTATGCACCAGCATAGTCTCCAGGACTGTCCCTCACCCCCCAGTTACAGGGAGACGGTAAATGCTGTGAAATAGCAGGACCTTTCCACGAATAAGCAGCACTGTTTGGATCAGGTTCTTTGCTCTGCCTAACACTGATGGGATTGGCTTCAGAATTCAAACTGGACCTGGGTTAGAAGCAGGCAGACCAGTTCAATATGACCAGAAATGCTTTGGAAAATGAAAATACAGTCATTTGCCTGGCCTGTTCACTACTAGTTTCCTACATTAGATGCTTATGGCACACTGGTATCACAGGAGAGGAGGAGCCCGATTCACTTGCCCTAAATTACACCTAAGTCCCTGTGTCTTTTATTTCCTTCCAGCTGAGCCCCAGTCTTCCAGCACAGAGCCTTAGGTGGAATTTAGGCCATGAGAACCTAGTCTTCAGCCTCTCAGCAGGTGGAAATACCCACAGCTGACTCGGGCTGGAAGATATTGAGCACGTTACAGGAGAAAATACACCTGCTGAGTGTACACATACAAATGCAATTATTCCGCCTCAGACTTTGAACTCTGACCTGTCACACAAAGAAAAGCAGAGCTGAATTTATATACGTGGAGCATGTTGCAACCGGACACTACAGGTGAAGTGTGCAATGTGAACAACCTCTGCCTGCTGACCGTGCTCTGCAGGATTCAGAAGCCAGTTTTCAAAGCAAGACACTGTACATATCACCTCTTATCCCTATTATCACTGTACTGCTAACCAAAGTCAAGCTACTGAAACATTTCCAAGAGTATGGGGAGTGTTATTTTCTTTCCATAGCTGTTGTGTATCAGGAAAGACTGTACGCAGCTAATATCTCAGGCACAGGTAAGAAAGATGGCAGTTAATATATCCAAATCTTTTTCACACGCAAGCACACACCCTGAAATAAGCCAGAAATGCTAATTGTGTTTATTACACTATAGTATAAACAGCAATCATGAAGCTAAAGAAAGTAACAAAGCATCCCTGCCTGAAGGGTCTTCCCCAAGCTATTATGTATTAGAGGAAAGATAAAAGCAGAAGGTTGAGACACAGTAAAAGAAAAGCTCTCCCTACATAGAAAGTCCAGCACTGAGTCCTAATACGCAGGAGTATTTTACTCTCCAGGGCAGAGAGGCTTTCTACAAGCCGTTTCACACCCCAGCTCTAGAACGTCCTCCCAAAAGCACTTTGGGATGGAGCAAACACATAGAGTCACGCAGCGTTCAGCTTCAGCGGTGCAGGAGGGTTTCACAGTCCCTGCCTGCTGTCACCACAGCTCTGAAGGAAAGGGGCACAGCTGTTCTCACCTCAGAACAGGAACTCTGCCACAGAGAGCCTACAGACCCCATCGACCATCTCCTTCTCCCCCCAAATCCAAAGTAAGCCAGGGAACAGGCCGGTACTTTGCAGCCCTAAGATCAGCACATCACTGTCTAGAGTCAGCTAGTAAGAGACTTCAAGAACAGAGCTGCATCTTAAACCCATCCATCACAAAGCAGCAGAAAGGAGGCTCCTCCATCCATGCAGTAAGATAGGAACCTGTCTTTCAAAAAGCCAAAGTTCCTCACTTCACATACAAGGCACTAGCAGCAGTGGCCACAAATGTGTAACCGCCATGCAGCAGAGCAGGACTTAGCTCCTTCAGGTGAGGCAGACAGATGACTTCCTCCCTGCCATTCCCACCCCAACTCAAGTTGGCTGAGGTCTTGTGGGAGCAGTGCCCTAAACCTCCAGACTATCCTGTACAAGATGGAGAGATGCCTCTCAGCTCCTGCAGCAGCAATGAGCCTGCCTTGCAGAACAGACACTGCTTAAAATGCAGAGGAGCGAAGGGGAGCAGAGAGGCTCCTCCTCTCCACACAGGCACTGCCCAGGGAGAAATAGGCACTGGTCCCAGCCCTGAGAAAAAATGGTCCAAACACCAGCTCATTACATGCACCAAAGGTACTGGAGGCAGGCAGCGTATCCTGGACTCTTCTCTACCTCATCTCAAACCATCCTCCAAAAGAAGCAAGCAATCAAGAAGACATGTCAAATCCCACTGGCACGCATTTGGTGAGTTTCAAGAGTGCCTCAAGCAGCTTCAGCAGAAGAACATCCAGCTTCTACATGCAGAAGGGTTTGAACTGCATATTGAGCTGGTTGCTGCTGCAAGATGAGGACATTTCCAGTTATGCTCAGCAACCGAAAGATAACAATAGATTTGTTAAAGCAGAGTACTGAGATTAAGGGAACCTTCTTTCTACTGCCCATTCTGACACCACATTAAACACCCCTCCACAAAAAGATGGGTGATACAATTCTTTCTTAGCATCACAGGAATACTTGAGACAAAGTTAATTGAGTCAGGGCCTTGGTCTTCTTACAAATCAAGTGAAGGACTGTGGTCAATTTACAGGTACAAAGTATGAGATTTTTTTTTTATCATTATTTTTTTCCTCATGCACTGAATATTGCTAAATTTTGCCTTGTCCTATGCAAAGCATACAAGGTTAGAAGGAAAAAAAGTCTTCTCTCACACTTGATGTTACACTGGCAGTGCTAGATGCCTTGCTGCTCATCTTCCCACACCCGGGGATGTTCCACAAGTACCCCACTGCTCCCATCCACTCAATGTCACACTCTAATAGTAAAACAGTTCATTGCTGTTACTCCCACTTCCCAGTGCTTGGGCCACTGAAGAAGCACCACAAACAGATGCGAACAACACGCAACTGCTCTGTTTGCATGTCCCAAGGACTGGCTCTGCATACTGGTGCCTGAAGAACAAGCACACTGCAAAAGTGTTATGTTTCCAGTGGCAAGATGGATGGGAGAAGTGCCAGCCACTAGCTGTAACCCTTTTGTCATGCCAATTGCTGGCTGCTATAAGGATGTATGTTAGATAACTCCTTAGAACAGAGCTCTGCATCTCATCCTTCCAGATGGAGGAGGAATGATTCATACACACACAAGCAATGCTAGAACGATGGCTGAAGAGAAAACATTTTCTTTTTGTTTTTTGTTTTGCATTACAGACATGCTCAGGTGCCTTAATCACAGCAAAGATTGAATTGAAGACGATGACACTTCATGCCCCAAGGAATGCGTGTGCAAAACCCCAACGCTAGTTCTCACTGGCCTTGTCAAGCCTCATGCTGCATGCACACAACTCGCGTGCCTCATTCGCCTGCTTTCTCATTTTCACCACATTTCTCTGCACAGAACATGACAGAATAACTCCACTTACACAGCCATAACATCATGCAATGACAAATACAGGGGAGAGCATCCAAGAGACAGATCAGGTGTCAGGAGCTCTAAACTGACCAGGGACTGACTTGTAATGCAGAAGCAAAGCAAAGGATCTCTTTTCTTTCCAGACACACCAGGGACCAAAATGCACACATTTACTAAGCCTAGATGGCTGATAAACGCAGAACAGACAGCAGGCTGGGCAGTCAGAGCACTTGTCTGCATGGTGCCCGTTTCTTTCATGAGGCCACTGCACATATCCTCCTCCCCACCTCACCTGCACAACACCTTCGCCACACACTTGCACTCCTCGCAAGAGCCCCACCTCCTTTGAATCCCATTCTGTTTCTCAGTACTAACCTGTAAATTCCCACCTATTTACTATCCTCTGCCCTGTCTCAGGTTTGTGAAGTCCTCGGAGCAGAGATTATCCATAAGCATCTGGAAAGTACCTGGAATATCCTAAGCCCTACTGCAAGCAAATAAACAAACAGCAATGCATAAGCACGCAATATGTAGATATATATAAAGCCAAGCATACAGCAGTCATCTCTGACAACAAAAGCGAGGGTGGTAGTTTCTTCCCACAGATAGTGGTAGAAAATCTACACTTCGGGGTACATCCACTGACCAGGAAAACCTTCAGATTCAGCTTCCCTGCCACCCGCTTCCCTCCTTCCCCCATCACATTATCTATTTCTGAAATCCATGCCCCACTTTTTATTACAAATTATTCTAATCAGTTTTATGGCACAGCAGAAATCCAGCATAACCTTTGGAAATGCACATGCATACACTGGCTATATAGCTTCTTCATTTCATAAGGAGCCTTCCACAAGCATCCCAGAGTCTGGGAGGATTTGGCAACCTTTCTTAACAGCACTCCTGTGGTGCTGACTCTTCCCTAAAGGGTGCTAGAAACATTCACCTATGCTACTTCCTCTTTGTAAAAGAAGGATTTTTCCTTAATCTCTCATTACAGCCAGGGGAAAGTGTTCAAGTGGGATTTTTTCCTCTGCTGTTTTGCAGGTTGAAGAAATGTGACTTGGGGGTGGCAAAGGGGCTAGAGAGAACATCTGCAGTTCAATGCAGACCTTCTTTCCCACCCTACCCTGTCCTGAATGGAAAGATGCAAGATAGGCTGGGTAATTGCTCCAGCTCCTCTAGAATCAGAGTGCAGGTGGGGAAGAAAGGGAAAGGAAAAAACCAAACCAAACCCAGAAAAGCCCCAGAGATAAAAACAATTTTTAACTTTTCTTGGGTAAGTAGCACAGGCTACTTTTTTAGCACTTGAAAGAACCCGTACACAGTTTGCTCACTCATGCTGCAACAGATCCTGAAGGAATCTGGATCTGTGGCTTTCCCATAAAGACAATAAGGAGGTCTTAACCCCACATTAGGGAAGGAGAATAAAAAAACCACACCAACAAGCAATTTAAACACAGAGCACTAATAATATGTTAAGAACTTATCTGCAAGTCTCTTGGCCAGTGAGGGACACATATCAGTAAGATACAGAAATACTCACTAGCATGCAATTAATCACTGCTGTAAGCACTTTAACTCTGGATTTCTTGGATTATAACATTTCAAACACTGTTGTTTTATAGGAGTGACACGATAGCTGTCCAACCACCACAATCAAATTATGCTACCAGCACATTCAGGCAATGGATTATCACAGCTTTTACTCTGAACAAGTGAAGACTATCTCATTTTGAACACGGCAGGGGGGGAGAGGGGAAGACTATACCTGAGGATATCCCCCC
>Ga0065711_1035261_pt1 | contig 22565 bp, 14 predicted proteins | sample Hoacrofraction12_FD_59098 | JGI IMG/M metagenome (GOLD analysis project Ga0065711, IMG submission 59098) | Hoatzin crop microbial communities from Cojedes, Venezuela - Epithelial fraction 12 v2 (version 2) | ecosystem: Host-associated > Birds > Digestive system > Esophagus > Crop | place... | reverse complement strand
GAAAGGAAAGGAAAGGAAAGGAAAGGAAAGGAAAGGAAAGGAAAGGAAAGGAAAGGAAAGGAAAGGAAAGGAAAGGAAAGGAAAGGAAAGGAAAGGAAAGGAAAGGAAAATCAGAGAAAACACATCTTGCACTTTGCAGGAATATAAAACATTTTTATCTTCAGCTCACTTGCTACAGGACCAGATTCCATTACATTCCCCTTTCTCACTCATTGAGTTAGGGCACAGGATTGATTATGGAAAAAATAGCTAGCAGAAAAAAATCAGACTATTTGAATTTACCCCATAAGCTGAAGTTTCCCACTTCCGCAGAGCTCTCTTCGACTTCCACTACGCTGCTGACTGAAAAAACTTCTTTTAGTAGACCTTAGCTTATAACCAGCCATTATCACTGTTTTCACAAGTTACATGGGTCATAAAAGTTCACAAGTACCAGACAACTTCTAGTGTATTTAGCTTCACATATCTACTGTACAGATAATCCAGTGAGCCAGGCAAACATTTTGCAGAGGAAAGACTGAGATACAGAAAGAGTAAAGCATCAGACGCTTAGCTGAGTGCATACAGTGTAATGAATTGCAGTCCACAGCAAAGGCATGATACACTTTATGCATGCCCCTAGCTGTGACAAACATTAATTAAATGCATTACTTTATAGTTCAGAAATGCTGTAAGAAAGAGATCATGGTATTTTAAAGGCCAAGTTGAAAGTCATGGAATCCAAATCTACTACAGCTATACTTCATCACTACTATGTTCATTTTCAGAAGGCTTAAAACAACCTGCATGTGTTATTTTCATTCATATAATAAACAGTTACCAGCATGGCCATATTTATAAATGTCCTAAGTTTCAGTTTAAACTTGGAGTTTCAAACTAAACTCCAGCTCACAGGGCAGATAAGACTATTTTCCTCACTGAAAGAATTTATAGTTCTTAGCAGATTCTGTTTGTTTCTTGCACAGAAGACTTTTCAACCTAAATAGGCCCTGCGGGTTTTAGGGTTTAAAGCGGTAAACCCTCCCAAAAAGGGTAACATCTTTATTAAGTTACATTCACAGAAATCTTAACTGAAGAAGAGAAGCATGTAGGTTAAGTCTGAGTAAGAAGGGAGTTTGAGGACAGGGCACCATGTTCTTATGAGCTTTGAAAATCAGAAGACAGGACCCATCTGAGAGCACCCAGTATCTCAGTGAAAATCTTAAGGGTGTCCAAGAGGTAACAGGATAATTCAGCTACCTGCATGGGCAAGTCTGGAGGCTGCAGTATGTGAAAGGGAGATCTTTAGGTGAGCAGACCAGAGATTCTTTGACATCAGTGTGACAGCAGGGAAAGAACCTAAACTCCACAAGTTTCTTCTTCGGAGAGTTTGCAATGTGTCGTCTCCCTTGGATACAAAAACAATGGGGTTTTGAATCTGCTGAACACAAAAGTGAGAAATAGCAACATTTTTTCTTATCATAGTTATTTTAAAGAAACCTTTATCTGGCTTGCAGAATAAGCAGCACTGGGGTATCACACAAAACTATTCCTAGAAGTAGCGTATGCAACTATAAAGAAAACCTGCTTTGTCAGTGTATTATTTAGTAGGTCTCAGTCAGCAGCCTTGGAAAGAAGATAAAATTATGAACTAAAGAAAGAATGCAGTATTACAACTCACAACCACATTAAAAATTGTTAGCAATGGAATTATAAAACATAAGGAGTCACAGAATTGCTTGCAAATGCAGCACACTCTGAGTTCCCTAGTATTTCTCCAGGATTTCAAACAGCACTTCCCAAACACATATTTTCTTCATAATTTATTTTTGGAGAGGAGCTAATTTTGCATACAGAATTCTAAAGAGAAGCTTTCTTTCTGCAGCATTTTAAATTCCTGAATATAGACAGTCATAACATATAAATCATGTAAATTAAAACGTGTGTGAACATGAAACAATTTTACTCTCACTAATACCTACTCAATGCTTAAAACCTAGTGGAATCTAGTTAGACAAGATTGACAGAAGAATGAAGATGTTTGTGTGAGAGCTGGGTGATATCTACAGCCTAATGTACGATGGCTAAGTAATGGCTGGACGGTGATATATGAGAGATTTAAGCCACAGATTTATAAAGGAAAAGGATATTATTTTATGGTTGTGAAAGGACATTATAGTGAAAAAGGTTCATGAAAATAACTTTGCTACCGTCATGGTGTCTTGCAGAAAACATTTGAAAGTAGCTGAAACAAAATACCAAGTAATACATTGTAGGAGACTGAGATGGATTCTTTCCTCCTGCCTGCTCAGAATATATGAGAAAGCAGTAAAAGGGCAGAATAAATAAGGAAAAAAAATGAAATCCACATCGCCTCTTTCCATCTTGTAGAGAATTTCTAAAGCTGTGAAAATGAGGGTCCTTTGTGGAGCAGACCTATCAGCCAGAATGACTCCTGCGCTAGTTGTGCTCTCTGGAACTCAGCTGGAGGTGTGGGGGACACGGAGTCATGCAATCTTCATTGAGTTTTCCATCTGTCATTGGATATCTGCCATGTTTGGGAAATAGGCACTGTTCTCATTTTTTTCTCCTAGGGAGCATTCCTCCCCTAAAGGAGAATCGTTCACTTATGCACATCCTTGCTCAGACTGTCCTACTCTGCTGCCTTCTTTTGTAAGGGGATCACTTAGGCAAAAAGTCTTGTTCCTGCACCTCATCTTTTAGAGTTATTTCTAGCTGTTCTCCCCAGCTTGTACATTGTGCCTCCTTCATAGCTGGCTCTTAATCAAATTCTTTAAATGCTTTATGTTCATCACTTTCTTAAACAAAAACACACTACTTGCATATATCCTGGCTTCATTAATAGGATAACCACCACCACTAAACACACACTCCAGCATTCTTCAAGGAAAGCGTCTGTCTTTCCAGCATGATGCCAGGTACCTTCTCCCTTTAAGAAGCTCTCATAAAGTAAAAGGATATGCTGCTAGGTAATACTTGACATTTACCCCGGGAAGACAGCACATCAGAGGGCAAAACAATAACTGAAGTCAGGAAAGTACTTGTGGCAGAACATCTTCCAAGACAGGCATAAGAGGCAAACAGAAAAGACAGTTGTTACTCTGCACCTTTTGCCTCTGAACAGCTGTTATGCATATATCATTTCATATCAATAATTATCATTGGCAAATACAGTAGCAAATCTTTCATCTTCACATCAAAAAGAGACCTTTCCAAGGGGTACTCGTATGAAAGGGAAAATCCAGTTCTTTATACTCATGTTTTCAGAATGCTTTATTTACATACAATGCAGGTGCAGGTTAATTAATTACAGAAAAATAGCATTTTTTTCCAAGTACTGTGACTAAAGGGCTAATTTTTATATTAATATCTTTGTACACAGGAGTCTAAATTTAGGATTTATGTGTAAGACTCAGGTAAGTCATTTATTCCACATACATTTATATTATGCTGTTAGCAAACCAACAAACAAAGAAACAAAAAAAGCCCTAATTGGGAAAGTTATATATTCAGTAAGAAAAAACAGATTGTGTTATAGTTTTTATATATATTATATAATTAATGTATTGTATCAGATGATGCCACATACAGCTATCAGTTAACATTTTTCCAAACCATAGGCTCATTTCAAGAATTATTTCACCAAGGAACATCTTTAAGTGATGTCAGGTCTGATCTGGCATGACACAAATTACTTGAACACCTTTATAGACAAAAGTGATAAAACAGAAACGTCCCATTCCATTTCTCCACCCCTCCCGCCAATAAAATGAGTCACTAAAGGTTTGGAATACTTTCTGTAGTCTTTCCTGATCTGTTCTTGAAAGTCCTTCACTGGGCAAAATCCAAAGCATGAGTTTAGTATTGAGATGCTTAATTCTTCAGTACCTAAAAGTTGAAATCCAAGGTGCTGATGAATTCCCTGCATAGTGACTGGGAGAGAGTTACATATCTAGACACCAGCCGGTGTAAGGCGGAGGTAATACCTAATCCAAGTGGCAGGAAATGTTAAGGAAAAAAGTGGTTTGAAATGCTGTGTCTTCCTTGTCCAAAAGCTTTAGTTGTGGAACTTCAGTTCAGAGCTCGGAGCCCTTGGATACATGTTGCCACTGGGACATGCATTTGCCTGGGGAGCCACTTCCAAATCAAGGAGGTGACTGAGCTGAAAACTTGCAATTTTGCTATTAATACCATGAAGTCAATTCTGAGCCAGATCAGTCCCCAGAATCGGCCAACTGTTTACCTTGGCTAGCATTCATTCTGGCAGATAAGACTTTGGGCAGCAGCTTGAGCAAAGGCTTAAAGAAATAAAGAAGCTGCAGCTCAAGGATATGGTATAATGGCACAGCCAAGTACATCCAATAGCTGAAAACTGCTAATAGGCAGAGCAGCTGTCCCCTTGGTCCCTGTTGGTATGTTTCTACTCCTTCTCTTGCATTAGCAGTGGTGCTTCTTTGACACTTCAGTGGTCTGTGTCAGGAAGCTAAACTGACTTAAACAAACATGATCGGGGGGAAAAAGTCGCGTTCCCATCAGATCTCACCGCTGTCTCTGCATCCACTTAGATACCGTGCAAAACACTGAGGAGTGCAACAGGGGTCAGAGAGGTGAGGTGAGGGCAGGACACACAGCAAACAAAGTGGAGACAGGCTGGACTAGCTGCTAGAGCAGTCAGAATTTTTTGATGTAGGTGTTAGATCACTTCAGCTGTTAACAGCAAAAAGTAAAGTAATGAGTTTGAGTACAGGCACACAGGTCGTTATTTTCTTCTATCAACATAAAAGAATGTAAGTAGGGACTGGTAGTTTTACCTTTAACATGGCAGTTTAGTGATTTGAGTACTTACCTTGTCATTAGAAAATATTGGTCGCGTTCAGTCTCCCCATGTGAGATTTTGGATGATTGCTGGGTTTTTTTTACTTTGGTCTAACATCGTACATGAAAGACAAATGTGAAACGAGCACATGAAATGTTTATTTTGGAGTATTTTGGTCTTCATAGAATCAGCAAAGATAGACGAGTAAAGCATTCTACTGTTTATCAGAAGATAAATGAGGCAACTACAGAATCATGCAGGAACAAGAAATAAGATTTTAAATGTGTATGCTGTTAGTTCTGTAAAGATCAAAACTCCCTCTATAAAACGAACTCACTTTGCATTGTGCTTTCTATAATGTTTTAGCATTTGTTCTGTCTAGAAGTACAATCTGTACCCATATGAGAAAAGATAAATTTAAACAGATTTTTTTTGGACTCCGTCCACCCCATGCAGTACGGCTATGACCTTATCTTCCTGTTCTTTGCACTCTATGCTTTAGTTTGAATACACAAATCCCTGAATAGTGAGTACAAAATAGCATCTCTTTTTTCACTTTCCCTCAGTTTTACAACTTTATATGCAACATTAGTTAGGTCTAAAAACGTTTCTCCAGGTTTTAAGGCATTCAGCCCGTTGCCTACTTATTGTTATGAGTCTTTACAGACATCCAAGTGCTAATAAATGCAAAAGAAAAGAACCTGTTTTTCGTGTTGCCAGAGGAAAACTTCAGACAAAAGGAAAAGCAGGAAAGGAAATATTTGTTCAAGATTCTCGAAACTTCATTGAGAACGTGAGTTCTAGTTGTAGTAATGGCATTTCCTGCACTTTCACACACATCTCTCGACTGAAATAATTTATGTGTAAGTAAAATTATAGTGTGTGGTGATTGCTAATGCTTTAATCATGCTATGCAGATACCAAAGTCACAGCTTCTATGATTTCTTATCTTACCCCTTCAGAAGAAGAAGTAGAGTAGGAACACATTTCAAACATTAAATAAATAAGCCCAGTTTCCTCTTTTGCATCTCTTATGACTCTAAGTGTGGTTGCAGGAAAAGAATTGTAGCCTTAATACTGTTGGGGAGGGCTAGTAAAACATGTTTAAACCTCTTCCCTTCTTCGTCCCCATCTTTGGCAAAATTAAAAGTAGAACTTGGGCTCTCGAGTGTAATTTGTGCAGAATTTAAAAGCTTATGTTTGTGACAAGCCAAATCTGCAGTATCAAATGTTTTAAACCAAAACTTTTTACCTGTCTCAACTTGACATACTCTGCATTCCAGATGCACTGTCAGCTATCCAGCTCTCACCCGAAGCCACCCAGAACCCAGAGCAATGCCTGTGTCTATGTCCTCAGAAATGGGGCGGGTGGGGGGGTGGAGAGGTGTGGGAGGGGGAAAGTGTGCTCTGCAGTAGAGAGAATGAAGATAATATTTGCCCTAAGATAGAAATTCTGAGTGAAGGCAAGAATTTGTCCTGAGGGTTTATGCTGCACAGAAGTAGGTGTAAATTATCTCATTCTTATCTTCTGCAAATGTGCCCCAGGAATTTGAATTCCTTCTAGACCACTGAATTAGGGTATCTCAGCACTAAATTATTCCTGCATCTGGCATGACTAGTTTCCTAGCCTCTTTTATTCACAAGATCAGATTTTTCTTAAGTTGTTTAACGACAAAATACAATTTTACAAAAATATAAAGACAGAATATAACACTCTCTCTTCTTCCATCTCCAAAAACCAGGAACCTTAAAGGAAAAACAGTGGCAAAAGTTTGCTAATTAAATACTGTTGAAATTTGACTTGTTCAGAGCATCCATTTTTGTATATATTTAGATCTGTCTCTGTACAAATTTTAAAATTTTATTTCTATAAATCATGGAAACACATTTCTGATGTTTCTAATGTTTACATGTAATACTCCAAACCTTCATGCAAAAATGGCTGAAAAGGACCCAGCCAGCTAACACACTGAAACAAGTTACCAACCAAAGCAGTGGTTAGGATTTAACAGTTCTTATCTGACAGAAGTGTCTAACATGGAAGAACAGAGCTAAGAACCAAGATGTTCAGGGTAGATTTAAAAACTGAAATCAAAGAGTTTAAGAACAAAAGGGACATGCCGCCTGAAAAAAAAAGGCTGTCTTACCAGTTAACAGTGAAAGGCAATATGCACAAATAACAAAGAAAACACTATACTCTAAGGAAGGAGCCTGAAGTAAGGGGTGAAGTCGTTGTGATTTCACCTGAATGACCATCTTCCCAAACCCCAGAAGTGGTAAGGGAACAGAGACACAAAACATCGTTTCCTCTGTCTTTCACAAGACAGCTGAAAAATCCATGGCTCCTCTAATTCTAATTTGTTGCTAGACTGTAACAACAGCTGTACTGGGTCAGTCTGAGGATCTCTCTAGTGCAAGACTTTGTTTCCAGTAGTGGCCAAAAAGAGGATCCTTAGGGAAGAGTATAAGAACAGAACAAACATCAAAGAACAGACGAAGCACACAGTGACTTCCCCATATACTCATCCTGTGTTACTGGTTTATACTTGCTCCAAGTATGTCTTGGAGGATTACGCTAAAACTAGTGTACCCTAAGGCTGCACCGTGAGCAGGGTTTGTTTTTTAAGCTAGCCAGGGAATTTTGAGGGTGTTCAACCCTACATGGTGAATACTAGTGGCGAAATGGAGGACTCTCAGGGACGTGTCATACAGAGAACCTGTGCTGAAACCAGTAAACCAAAAAGCCCTGGCAGTCCTTCGGTCATTCAGACCAAGAAATTAGGTGTATTTCTCCCCAGAAGGTACACTCGGCCTGTGTTCTAGCAGGAGCCAAATGAAATTGGTAATTTCCAAGTCCCAGGCTTAGTCGCAGACTTATCTTAGCCGGAGGAAAACTTACACGGGTGTTTGGCCAAGGTTGCTATATACAGCTTGAAAATGAACAACTAACCTGTTGAATATGAATTTTATTAAACAACACCTAGCTGCACAGTTTCATAGAACTCATGAAAAGATGTGAGGTATAGATTTTATACCAGGTCAGAACTTCTTAGTGTACAGGCAGCTAGTGGAAGTCCATAGCAAATTCTGTAGGAGAAAGTAGCCAGGCCACCCCCTCACTTGAGACTCTGCAAAAATCCTTCATGATCTGCCAACAGAAGAGAGACAAAGAATCCAATTTGCTGTAAAGTGGCAGACCCAGTAAAGGCCAATACTATCTAATTGCTGTCTCCATTGACTCACTACTTTGATCAGTGCAGTTTCTCATTACCTTCCTGATTTTACCCTGATTTTACTTTTCCAGAGCTTATGATAATGGAAAAAGCTCTGAAAGACTGCACGAAAAGAGGAAGAAGGGGAAAACATTGCATAAAGGCCATATAGTGCCACAGCACAGCTCTCAACTACATGACTAAATGTCCATCCCCCCTAAAACAGGGCAGTATAACAGTCCCTGGCAAGTTTTGCATGCTGACGTATGCCCAACCACTTTAAAAGCATGAGCTGGTCCACAGCAAAAACAAGACCAGGTAGCATGTTTCAGTTAAGCAGAATGAACAGCTACAGATCAGTGCTGCAACTCGTACAATGGCCCTGCTCCATTTATTAATACAGATGTTGTGATACCAGTGCAGTAATTTATATTATTAAGTTCTAGGCAAAAATAGAAATCCATATTCGAGGGACACATTCCTAGCACTTAAAGACTGTACTCATGTTGTATTGACTTCATGTAACAATGATGAAGACTCATTACTGCATCATTTATCGAGGCAAATTTAAGCAGCCTCTTTTGCACTACACCAATAAACATACAAAGATGCATAAGAGCATTTAATTTTTTTCCTATGAGAAAAACCAAGGAATTTAAGTAATAGCTTCTGCTGTCATTCATGATGGCATCACATCCAGTACCAGAGAAATCTTCTTCACATATGAGGGTCCTGTAATATTCTCTATAAGTAAATAGAGAGAAACCTCTACAACTACTCACTTCAATTCTCACCTTGTACTTCAGTCTAATTTTGTAGAAGCTTTCATTGAGAAAAACCTTTTGAGGCCAATATAAATCTACGCATCTGGGATGATCAGCTAACTAAAGGCAGGTTTCACTGTATATATTGTATCTCTGCTATCGAACCCTTTTTGTTATTTTAGAATGAAACTGACTCACATTCTTTCCTCCATCACATACTTCCATTGGTTTAAGTTTACTAGCACTGTGAATAGACACTGTTATAGTGACTGAGGTACAGCTGTATTGATGGAGAAAGGAAGATCTGGAATGCAAGAAGCAACACACCAGTGCGCTGCAAGATCTGAGTGCTTTTTCTCCCTGTGTCAGTGACGAAGGCTTTGCTTTTTGTATGTCACTCATTACATTTTCCAAAACGACTGTGTGGCAGTGGGGAAATTCACTTCCAGCACAAATACATCCCCTGTGGGCTACACCCTGATCCCTCAGTCTGCCCTACTGGAATTTCAGAGCAAGAGAACTGAAGGACAATTTGAGTCTGTTTTATGGTGATGCACATCTCAGGCCAAATTTAAATAACATTACATTCACTTCAGCAAAATATAAATAAATTCCGTAGCTCAGGACAGTTTTGTTCCCTGTTTTTGTCTTTTGAGCTGGCTTAAGGTCTTTATCTGTAGTATGCTGCCACCTAAATTACATTCTGCTGTGTCTTCCAGGGTAATGTCCTCAACACAATGGTAGTGTGCAAGGTCAACAGCATGCCAACAGAATGACAGACTTCTGTGATTTAAGGCCTTGCTTCTCAGGGCCTTGTCCAGTTGGATTTTGAGTATCTCCACTGATGGGGACTCCACCACTTCTCTGGTCCCCTATCAGGTTCCAAAGTCCATCACCTTTGCTGTAAAAAAATACCACTCTCATATAAAGTCAGATTTTAACTCATTCCAACTTGTGTCCATTGCCCTCTTGTCCTTCCACTGTGCACCTCTGTAAAGACTCTGCATCCATCTTCTCCACACTCACCCATATTTGAGCTATTTGAAGATGGCAGTAACATTTGGCCCCTTTTGTCTTCTCTTTAAAGGCAGAACAATCTCATTTCTTTCCTCATGCCATATGCTAAAACCCCATGACAAGCTTCAAAGCTCTCTGCTAGACTCGATACAGTGTGTCATGTCTTTCATGTACTGGGGAGCCTAAGACTTAGTGCAGATGCCTGACTGAGGTATCACTAGTGCCAAGTAGAGGGGAAATACATTTTTCCTTGACTTACCCACTGCACTCTAAAAGTCATCTTGTTAATGTGGTTGGCCTTCCGCAAGGGCACAGTTAACGTATCTGCAAAAATACATTACTTCTAACAGAGGTAAGGATGCATATGCACTGACACTGAGTTACAAAGCCAGTAAAAACAAAGGTTCTGTTTTGATTGTACACTTAAATGTATCATCAGGCCTTTCTTATTCAAATTTCAAACAAAACAATTATGTATGTCTTATATTTTACTGTCCAGCTTAGGAGATATTCTCCATTTGAGATGGCAACGTACTCCTTAGCCCTTAAGGGAAAAACAATACAAACATTATTTGATCTCAATGACTAAAGAGTGCAATAGGAAGAAATGTTCAAAGAGAGAGATGCAATGAGAAGCAGCAAGGATGAGTAAAGGCATGGGAAGAAAGGCAGAGGGACTAATGAATGGGCAAAATGGGTGGAGGTAGGGGAAAGGGCAAGATAATTATTGTAGAGGTGAAAGGTAGGGAAGAAATAGTCTTTAGTTTTTATAAGAACCTGGCAAGTCTGGCTACATTAGCAAAGGTCTTTTCTTAAGCTCTAGAGCCTACTGCAAAAACAGACCCTGCTGACCTCCTCCTTCAAACCCTTTTAAAGTCTTAAATGCTACGAAATCTCTTCTAGTGTTTCAAATAAACTCAGTGACTGCTTGCAGTTTGTGAATCCTTGATCAGTTTTTTGGCTCTGCATAATCAACTTTCCGCAGCACACTGAGAGTCTGGCATTGCTTCTCAGCAGCCAGTGCCAGCAACAACCTGAGTTTCAACCACCTTAAATTTGGAAGGATTAAGAATTTAAATCCAGTGTCTTATTTGGCCTAAAGGAACATTTTATGCTTCGATTTTATTTTTTGACAAAAACAATCACGAGGACTAGCAGTTCTCCCTAAAACAGCTTATTTTCTGTTAATTTCACTTTTCAGCTTTCAAACTTTGCATTCAAACTACCCCTTCTATTTTTTATCTATTTGCCCCAACGGGATCAAACAGGGAATTTTTGTGTAATGAACTCCTTTCTCCATGACCACAGCTTTCACTGTGGACAGCAAGGACGTTGCAAATAGGGCTCTATTTATTTATTGTATTTGTTATATAACACCCATCCCCATGTATCTGGCTGCTCTACAAATGTTAAAGACAAGAATAAATAAAATAAGGCTATACTCAGTGGCCAGAGAGAAGCAGCTGTTCTGCCAAGAGAACAGCCAAGAAAAAACAAGTCAGAGAAAAGAGCTGTTGAGAAAATCAAGATAAAATGATCAAAGATGCACTATCCAGAAAGGTCAGCAGAGTTTATTATTGAAGCGTTCGCATACCCTGTCTGCTTGATTTCCATATATAAGCATTTTACAGTCAATCCTGGAGGCTAATGCAGGTGGAGATGCTGTGAAAACCTATCAATGGAACCAAAAAATGCTCTGCAGCTATCCAAAAGTCATGGCAGTGTGAAAAAAAGACAGCATTGCAACAGCCAGCTGTAACTGCTTAACAAAGCTGAGGATGGTTTACCTTCATTTTCCAGAGACACCACCACAAACCACGTAAAATCTACTGTGGTTGCATAGCAGGAACCAAACAGAAGGAAATTAAATTATCTTTACTACTAAAAATAAAAGTCAATACAAAGGTACTGTAGAGAAGTAAGTTTTTCATAACACAAAAAAAACATCAAAATTCCATAGAATTAAAAAAATGTATTAGCACTCTATTTATCTCCAGTCCTGCTGAGTATCTTATACAGCCATTAGTAAACTGTTCAAAAATAAGTCACTCTAGAAAACAGTGGAGGGGGGGGGTGTTCATTATTCTATTTGTTTAACACAGCAGAATCCAGAAAATGGATTAATTTCGAGTCCCAGCAGTACAGCCATACGGTCTTAAATTCTCAGATAGTATGAATGCCAGCCAGATCCTCCCAGCTTTTTAGTCAGGATACTATGTGAATATGTTGAACCCTGCCTGGAAGACGCACAGACAGAATCAGTTCACAGCAGAGCTGAATTATGTCATTTGTACTACTGGGCAGGCAATGAGACTGTTCTGCTCTTTTGCTATTGCTTTTTTCTCATGTTCCCTGCTGACCTGGCAGGTTCCACTGGAGATACCTACTCATACAGTAGTGGAATATGTGTATTTTAGGGCACACTTAGGGTATGTATACTTCCTCTCTGTGGCTGTGCTGTCTCAAACATCTACAACTCCTATTTGTCCCTGGCTACTCACTCTTGCACCCCTTGCAGCGTTTACCACGTTTTCTGTTCTGGCAGGAGAGCTTCTCTGCAAATGCTTCCTAAAACATTTCAGTCAAACTGAGACAAATTCACAGGATTCAGCATGGAATCTTACATGTATGTCTGGTTCCTAAATAAATCCTAACAGTTTAAAGCAGCATGGGTCCAGGCTAATTTATAGTAAATAAAATAAAGTCATGACTCCATAAATATTACCTGTTGTTATAAGAACTTTACACTCTCTGCTTTTTCCCTTTCACCACCAAAATCCTAAGCACCATTAAAATTCCTTCTGTGATGATATTGCACTTTGGAAAACCCTCCTTTTAAAATTCCAATAAGTAATTGGAAGTTACTTTATTTCCACCAAATCTCTCCATAAGGCCTCAAGCTCCTGGCAAATTTCCAGCTATAATGATTTTGTGGCTGTTTCCCACCCCTGTATTCCTTTTAATGGTCCTTACTTCCCAATGGAAGAAAAACAAAAGAAACAGAGCGCATTCCATGCAACTCCGACAGCAGGGCCAATTCCCCAACAAATTGATTTGTTTGGTACAGCCTACCCTTACTCTGTGTCTTCAGACAGAAAGAACTTCAGGGCACAGTCTGTTGCTTTTCTGTGTTCAAAGGACAAAAAAGGCTCAACCCTCCATGGGAACCTGGACCTGGATTCTAACAGATGCTTTGATGTCCCTCCATTATCAGTCCATCCCTACAAGACATCTGGCTCAGACTGCTGAGGCTCTGCTGCATTCGTCATCAGACATTAAATCTGTGTACAAGGGGACACACATTTCTTCTTCTTTTAAAAAAACTTCTTGTCCTTAGTCTCTTCGTATGTCAGCCTGAGCACAATGAGTCTATCCCTTACAGTCTCTGAATCTGATCACGATTTACAGCATGGAAGAATCCTGTCGTTGCTGGCAGCCCAACATGAGCTGGCCCAACAGTCAGAAAGTGAATTTTCCAATAGACATGTCCAAATATGGATTTTTGAACATGCAAAAATTACAGATACAATAGTCACAGTGGTAAGTACATGGAATACAAATTGGTGCGAACATTTTGACTCCATTGTCCATGTGAAGTTATACCCCCATGCAAATACAAAAGGTGTTTTCTAAACCGTTCTTCATGCTAGGCCCAAACCGAACACGCGCAGAAACTGAATTACCTCTTCTCCACGAAGCAAATATTGCTTTTGATTGCAGGACTGAGGCTTTTGGCAGGGTACCAGGGAGCTCCCAGTGTGGCTGCCTGTATCACACAGAACTGTATATGGCTAGAGGGCAAACCTAAGATTCCCACTGTGCCAACATATCAACCTTTGTAAACACAAACATGGAATGAAAAATATGAAGCAGTAGGACTATATCATGCCAGCGGTACATAGCATATTTATTATTCCAGTGCATATGCTTTGAATAAAACTATCTTTGTGGGGGTTCCACTGCCATTCTCCTCAAAATCAGAGATTTCTAAATGCACAGCAGCTGATGAGAATAATTTTCAAGCTGAAAAAATCATATGCAGGTTTAAGATTGTCTTTCTTACAGCCTTTACAGTTTTTATTTTCTCACTATGATATATCTCAAATCACTGTCAATCAATGAGTTGCATCCATTAGGTACCCTTGCAATGCAGTGTTTAAGGACAGCAGCTCTCCCAGCCTCTTCAGTCACCAGCTTCCTGCCATTCAGTGGGTTATGGAGAAGGTGCATACTGTAGGAATAGTATATCACATAAACCATCTGTGATAACAGAAATTTTCACCATTTGAATTGTCTCTTTTCACAGCTATAATGTGATTAGAACCTTAATTAGAAACAGATCTGAGGAAAAGAAATAGTTTTCTAAAGCTGTTATGATTGTTCCATTTTTAAATATTGATAGAAGATGGGAAATAATGGAATAATCATTTCAATTCAGTTTCACTCTTTCAGTTAATTTACATCTAAGTTCTACATGCAATATCTTCACAGTAGCCCTGGGAAAGAATTCATAGCTTTTACTGTAAGCTATGTCAAGTGTCATTCTTTTTTCTCTGAGTTTGCCCAGAGACTGCACATTTTTCTGAAAACAAAACAGCATATTTCTATACGTCATCTGAATCACAGCTCTCACATTCTCATGTGCTTGGAGAATCCACTTTTTGGTCTTCATTCACAAAGAACTCACAGGCACCACCAGAAAGAGAGCTGTGCCAGGAGTAAGGCAGCTTCAAGATCAAAGTGCAGATTTATCAAGAAAACAATCAAGAATAGGAAAACAAAACCACTTTAACTATACAAAGTCATAGTACATTCATACCAAGAAGATTTCACTCATTACCACACTTGTGAACAAAGGGGAGAGGCAGGCATAAAGAGGAAAGGCAGAAAGTTAAGGAGGTTGCAAAAATGTAGCCGAAGTTATGTCCCTCAAGTTTCCTATGTGTGTAACATAATCAGTGATGGATTAACATGCTGGAAGTGAGGGATTTGGAAGCTATTCTGAACCTAGAAGAATGTCTGGTGTAACAGAGGTGTGGTAGCTATTTGGAACAGTTCCCCCAAAATTTTCAGAGAGTACCTACGGCAAAAATATTGCAATATTAAAATTTTCTAATGGCATTCTTGTTTTAATCTTGGTAGAATTTAGAGCAAGAAAATGCAGGAGGACCTACAGGGAGAAGAAAGTTAATGTTTTCCTGTCTGCAAGACTCTTGTTCAAATATACTACAGAATGCTATACTGATGGCCCCAAAACACTGTAAAAAACATTCTCCAAATGACATGATCCTGTCAGTTTAACAGAATAAGCTGTCGTGGCAGTAAAACTAGAGAAACAGTATATAAAGCTGGTCCTATATGCATTTATCCTTTGAGGATCCCTTTTAAGACTTCTCTGTCCCAAATCCATCAGTTCAGAATTTTTCTATTTGCATATTTGCTGATCAGTGCGCAGTTTGCACAGAATTCCTGTGAGTTAAAAGTCAGTGCTTGTACAGACTTTCACGTGTATGAGTACAGCAAAAAAGCCAGGAAATTGTCTTACATGTACAGTTAGAAAAGGAGAAAACGTTGGTAAGAAGGAGGCTCTTTTTGCTTGTTTGTTTAGGAAAGGCCAGGCTGTTTGTGATCAAAATCAGGAAGAGAAGGATATTCTTAGGATAGCAAGGTAGACAGGATGTAAACTACTCAGGTCTGGCTGCTCTCATTAATTCCAAGTAAAAGTGTGTCCACTTTCTCTGCCCTGTGGTAGAACTAACATTCCTGTCCAGAGAGTGAATGACTTCAAAGATCTTAGCATGAGAAGAATAGTTTTTAGATTAACACATATAGCTTATTTAAACATGGAAGCCTAGATTTAGAATCACAATGTTTGTACTCACTCTATGGCAGCACCCAGATTTTACCGAGTATTTTTCTGGAGAGCTATTTATCTGTTGATAATGTAAAGAGGGGCAACTAAAGATGTAGAGCCCTCAGCATTTAGCCAGTTTCAGGAGCAGAATCAGATTTTTGACTAGAAAGATGATAAACAGGTACCTCTTTGTTTTCAAAAACGTGCATAAGATCATGTTTCACTAATTATTCAGCATATGAGCTAATAGGTCACTCCGAAGTTCAGAGAAGTGTCCATTTCTAGTGACAGCCATTTTCCAAAGAAGCTATTGCTCTCTGCTTCTGGCAAACACATGCATCAACAGCTACAGTCTGTCAATCCTGTAGCCGCATATTTATAACATAGGAACCTATTCGACATAGCATCTCATCAGCTCTTCTACCTCAGCTGTTGCTTTGGGCTGCAGTTCCTATTGACTCATAGAGGATAATCTGACTATTCCTTCATTTACCACCTTTTTTAGAACCAAAATCTCTGACACTAACATTTTCTATAATCATTGTAGCAAAAAAACATAGACATTATCTTGTCTATAACAATAAAAAAAATCAGCACTTGGCAATTACAAATGTTGTTTCAGCCCAAATGATAAAAACTTTTACTAGCTAAGGATATGCACATATACATATAACCAACTGTTTACAACTTTCTGGAAGATACATCGAATTTGCTTTACGCACAACATCAAAGCTGGTTTTGAAAGGAAGTTCATCCTAGAGTAATTTCAAAAATTACATGAATGACATTTGAGAACTGTTAAGACTAAGTCTTTGACATGAAAGTATTTAGTATTGTAGTTGGTGACTGATACACAAACAAACAATGAATATAGTATGGAAAAAAATAGTGCTGTGAGTGTCAGTAAACACAACACATGCTTAAACATGCTCCTTTTCTTCCCTGGAAGTTTTTTCATATCCTATGCCAGTTAATTTCATAAGATGGATGAGACCATCAAAGATCATAGCTCTTCCAAAGGATCATCTTCTTCCACTCTGCCCACCTTTCTACTCCCAGCTGCACTCTCCTGTCTTTTATTCTTACCTGGCTCTGATGCTTGTTGGATCCTTTTGTGATCTGGTTCAAGTTGCAGAGCAACAAGGAGTTTTGAAAGAGGAAAGCTTCTAAACAATTTGTAGATGACTTCATAGCTTGTATTCCAGCAATCTCATTTGTTGGCCAAGAATTCCTTCAAAAGCCACACATAGCTCTTAGTACTAAACTGCAAATTTTGCAAGCTCATGAAAGGCAAATACAGATATCATAAAAGTGTTCTCTTCTGTGGGCTGATCCCAGCAAGTAATGTGATCAAATGGCCACCTACAGAATATTCATGAGAGTAATGGTCTTGTTTAAAGATCTTAAGAAATATCCAAAGCAACTGGTGGATGACCTAACATGTTATCTCAGATTGAAGAAGACCTTCTAAACAAGATAAAAATCAGCTATTAAACAGAAGCTTCACAGGATCCTCCACAGTGACACCTTTTCAAAACATTTGGCTTCAACTCAGCCAAAGATACTGACTTATGCTAATGCCAAATAAAATTATAAGCTTTTATCTACAAGCGATCTTAAAATCACAGTGTAGGAATATGTTGATTCATCTCTACTAGGAAGAATGGGTGATTTCTGCTATTTTTTATGATGCTTAAAAATTACCTCAAAACCTTCTAACTCTCATAGTTCATTTAGCATCTCGTAGAATTCATTAGAATAATACCTCTTATTCTACTTTTAAAAAGGAAAAGTTCATACTGTGTAAGGGTTGAATAATATACATTCAAATAGTTTAAATAGTTTCAATAGGCAGCACCCTGGTTGAATACATCTTGTGTCTTCTTGTTCAGAAACATGTTAAAATAGTGGCATATATGAATAACTTTGAATTTTCAGACTGAGTTTGATTGTTCAGACAGAATTACACCTTTGTGGCTGGTTCATGCAACATTTTCCATGTAAAGAACAAAAGTTGCATCATATATAGAATACCATTGCCAATATTCCACAGTAAGTGGAGATTCCTCTTTGCTGTTTGATTTTAATCAGCTTGTGCAAAAAATTTACACGGGTTTTCTTTTTTAGTATTCACTCTAAAAGTCATTATTTTGTTATAGTAGTTAATCTAAAAGCCATTATTTTATTAAACTCAAACTGCTGTAACCTGCTACAGGTTTTGAGGTTCAAATCTGAAAAAAATAAAACACTGACAAACACGCAGTTCCCTTTGATTTTGCAAGCACTTCTGCAGTTCTGTTTCACACAAGATTAAGCAAAACAAAACCCATTTTCCCATGTTGGACTCCTTTTGTAACAATACTATTTACTTACATATATTTTGAGGCCTAAAAAATACTGAATGTTACTCTCTCTTGAAGAATGGTCTACTGTGTCAAAATGCACCTGACTGTTTTATCGATAACTTTACTATAGATAGCTGTGAAGGGTACATGCTCTTTTGCTAAAAGATTCCAAAGTGACAAATATAGTAATTTCATTTTTTAAAATTTAAAAAGAACTTCGTGAAATAGTATTAATATTGCATATAAAGTATGTAGCAATCAAAAGCAAAAAATAATGAAAAAATAGCTGAAGATTTATTTTCATCTTGCTGTACTCTGATGTACCATAATATGCCATAACATTTATAGTCTGTTACAAATAGTATTTCAAAATGACTGCTGGGGTTCTAATTAGACATATACTACACACGTTCATACTCTTAGTTACAAATGAGTATTCCAAGGAAAATAAACCAGTGTCACGCGTTCTAATACCAGTTTTCTTTACAGAGCAGTTCTGCTGAATAAGAAGTGTGCAATTTAAAAAAAAAGGAAGGAAATGTACAAGAAAAAGAGACAGATCGTAATAGAAATTGTCTTGCTACTTGAAGATTGCTATGCATCCTGGGTGCGGAGACCTCAGCGGGAAGTGATGTATGACGACACTTAAAATAGTGCTGTATTGTACTGTGTTAAAAGCCCCAGGAAGAAGTGAATAGTTCTGAGATCTTGAGACTGGGAGAGGCTATTATCATGTACTGACACCCTGCTTCGGGTACTGAATGTGTCCCTTCTCCAGGGCTCTTATCTGAAGCACTCAGAAAGTGAATAGAACTGTTAATTGTTCTAACAGTGCTTAGAACTCCAGAGCTGAAACCTCCCTCTGCAAAGCAGTTTAGTAACAATTTTTTTAAAAATTAAAAGGTCAAGAGGAATCTAGAAGATCTTTTTTAAGCCTCTTCAAACAGCTTTCTTATTGTAATCTACATAATCACAACGACAAAATAAAATAATTTAAAGGTTAGAACGTACTGATAACTTATGAAAAGAGATGTGATAGGTCATTTTACATTCAACGATGTGATGTCAGAGGAAAACAGTTCAGGAAACAGTCTGACACAGAAGAAAAAAAAATCTAGTTTATATTTATCTTTCAGGTCTCTATGGAAATTTGGGCTTTTATGGAGATTAGCTTGTGATGTTTACTGGAAGAAACTCTAGGAAACCAATATTTGGGATGAGAAGAAGGCCTGAGATTACCCTGTATCAATCACAATAACCAACATTATAGTCTGGCAGGAAAAGATTACTTCTGTAGAACAAAAAAGCACTTCAAAAAGCCATTAAAGTAAGTAAAAACCCTACAAGGAAAAAAACCATCAGCAGAGCGCTTTCTCTTGAAGGATGAAAAATATTGGAATATTCTATATGAACGCTGTGTCTAAAAATGATCTTACATAAGAGAAATCTAGGACACCAAATGGTGAAAAGCTAAGAACCAGAACCCAAATTAATGCAAAATCCTGATTGATGAATGGTGATGGAAATCTGATACCTAGCTGATCTCCATCCCAGAATACTGGGCAAAATGCTTTTCCAGGATTATCTGAATATTTCTATTTAATAAATTGCCTGGATACACATTCATTGGATATACAAACTATGTGCTTCATGACTCCTACACTATGTTGTCACGTTTGAGGCTTTGAAGGTCTTGTACTAAACATCTATATTTTTAATGTAATCCAGGGAAAGTTCTGTCGTAGGCAGAGAGCTGCACTTTCTGGATCACTGCTCCCACGTCTTACAGAGTAGCGAGTTATCTGTGGAAGATTGATAGAGGGGACTGAAGAAACGTGAAACTATAACGAAAAAGCCTAAATATTTTCTAGTTTTTAGTAGTCTTTAGTACTGTAATGGTTGTTCCTACTGGATCTTCGAATCAAGATGACAGTCGCTGTTACAGATGGTTCCTGAAGTTTCTGGTAATGCAAATAAAGTACACTAAGGGTTATACTTCATATCCATTTAAAGTATAATTTTGTAGTACATTGCAAACGTGTAAAAAACAGCCTCTATTCAAAATGTTTACAGAATAAACATTAAATACACAAAACCTACACAAGTATCCACATCAGTGGAATTAGTGGGAAGTGAAATTAGTAACATTTTACACTTCTTTTGCACTACATTTAGAGAATCTTTAGGTATCAGAGGAAAAAAAAGAATGAAGCTGTTCACATATCACTGCCAAAATGGGGGAAATACAAAACAAAAAATTTTTATCCAAGGTAAAGAGCATTTGATTTCATGGTACTCACATATGTCCATCTAAGTAAAATATTTTTCCTGCAGTTTAAACAATATTTCAACTGTTCTAACTACGTTTTGTATGTAAACAAGAATTCTGAGTTACATTTGTTACTGAACTACTGCAGACTTTAATTATTTGTGATTATATAAAGTTCACATAACTTGTTTTAAGCTGTTTGAATACAGCATGACAAAAGCAGCTGAATGTGATCATCTCAGTTCATTCATCTCTCATTTTATTCTCCTATTTTCAGTCACTGAATCACTGGAATTCTCTCTGTAATAACTTATAAGGAACCTGATCAAAGAATTAAATGCTTTCATATTCCTAGGCTTAGAGGAAATCAAGAATAGAGAGTATTTTTCAAGAAATATTCAGATCTCAGAGAAAATACTGCTTTTCTCAAGATGACACCTTCTCATAGGAGAAGTGGTTTTAATGTTTAGGCTAAACCAAAATTCCTAGCTAATTCCACAAAGAATTTCATAGTGATTTTACAGAACTAATATCAAAGCACGGCTGAGTGGATTCCTGTTCAGCACTTCTGAATCACTGCTCATTGAGCAAAGCAAGCACTGTACAATGGGGGTTTTGCCTGAGAAAAAAGTGAGTCAGGAGACCTGGAGTCCCATTGTCTTCACGGGGAGTTTTGCCTCCAGATGAAGTGAGCTGGGACCTCTGGTGAGTGGAAGCCATTCACAGAGCAGCTAGGTAAATCACCCAGCACAGCACCATTTTGAAGTTAACACTAGGTGATGGACATAACTGGAAGAAATACAACATTTTTGGAGCCATGTGAAACACTTGTATAAAGCAGCACTTCAAATGTATTGTCTCATATTTCCCCCTATTTTGGTATGAGTGGGTTTTTTCATTGTTATTTTGAAAGGTATCTGGCTGTTCACTCCGACATGCCATTTGGTTTAACAAATTCATTAAATTAATATCCTTTTTGCGTGCAGTCTGTAGGCAGAAGAGACATCTCTGTTAGGAGGGGGAAGAGTTGATATCCTTGCAGCTGAAAACAGAAATCTGTTCCACTGTCCATACTCTCTATCACCATTTAGTTGGAGGAGGGAGAGATTTCTAACTAACCAGTTCTCAGCATGCTGCTATGTAAGTGCATATCCACTGATCTATAGAGACACTCACAGCTATACATTTGTGAATACAAACTCCTCCATGAACACATGTCAGTACGAGCAAGACCTTCAATCCCATTTCCCAACCCAGATGAAAGTTGGCATAAGCAGAACACAGGGGAAAACTAAGGGGGAAAAAGGAGATAGAGTGTAGTAAAGCATCATAGAATCATAGAATCACAGGTTGGAAAAGATCTCTAAGATCATCGAGTCCAACCTTCCACCCAACACCACCATTCCCACTAAACCCTATCCTGAAGTGACACATCTACATATTTTTTAAACATCTCCAGGGATGATGACTCCACCACCTCCCTGGGCAGCCTATTCCAATGCCTGACCACTCTTTCAGTAAAGAATTTTTTCCTAATATCCAATCTAAACCTCCCCTGACGCAGCTGGAGGCCGTTGCCTCTCTTCCTATTGCTAGCTACTTGGGAGAAGAGACCAACACCCACCTCACTACAACCTCCTTTCAGTTAGCTGTAGAGAGCAATAGCCTTCGCTTCTCCAGACTAAACAGCCCCAGTTCCTTCCTCATAAGACTTGTTCTCCAGACCCTTCACCAGCCTCGTTGCCCTTCTCTGGACACACTCCAGCAGCTCAACGACTTTCTTGTCGTGAGTGGCCCAAAACTGAACACAGTACTCCAGATGCAGCCTCACCAGGGGCACGATCACCTCCCTACTCTGCTGGCCACACTACTCCTGATACAAGCCAGGATGCTGTTGGCCTGTTGGCCACCTGGGCACACTGCTGGCTCGTGTTCAGCCGGCTGTCAACCAACACCCCCAGGTCCTTTTCTGCCAGGCAGGTTTCCAGCCACTCCTTCCCAAGCCTGTAGCATTGCATGGGGTTGTTGCGACCCAAGGGCAGGACCCGGCACTTAGCCTTGTTGAACCTCATACAGTTGGCCTCAACCCATCAATCCAGCCTGTCCACAACCCTCTGCAGAGTCTTCCTGCCCTCGAGCAGATCGACACTCCCGCCCAGCTTCGTGTCATCTGCAAACTTACTGAGGGAGCACTCAATCCCCTCATCCAGATCATTGATAAAGATGTTAAACAAGACCGGACCCAACACTGAGCCCTGGGGAACACCACTCGTGACCGACCACCAGCT
>Ga0065711_1004888_pt1 | contig 22565 bp, 7 predicted proteins | sample Hoacrofraction12_FD_59098 | JGI IMG/M metagenome (GOLD analysis project Ga0065711, IMG submission 59098) | Hoatzin crop microbial communities from Cojedes, Venezuela - Epithelial fraction 12 v2 (version 2) | ecosystem: Host-associated > Birds > Digestive system > Esophagus > Crop | place... | reverse complement strand
AACCCCCCCCCCCCCCCAACTGTCAAGTACCTGTGGAACTGCAATACCACAGGTCAGTGACATATTGGATCCCCGCATATTCTGCCTGGCAAGGAGTTTGGATATTGTCCATATTTGTTAGCTGATGCCTTTTTGCTTGGGTCTTTGTGAAGGAAATTAGATGCACGGCAAGAAGGGATACGCAACCTGTGAGGCACAAGGCTGTATATGTCAGTAGCTCATCCCTTACTGTGCAGCATTTGTTTCCTCCTTGCCTCATCCTTCTTATACCCCACACTCTCCACCAAATCTGCATGCCTGAACTTGCTTCTCGATTCATTTCTGCTTCCCACTCCAAGTATTTGACTTGGAGTCAAAAAGGAAAGGAGGAGATGCCTGGTTTGGTGAAGTAAGTGTCTGTACTGGAATAGAGAGAACAATCAATTATTTCAGTGGTGAGACACAGTGAGAAGCTGAGCCATCTAGAGTATCAAGACTCTTAATTCTTCATGGCAAAGGCATGTTTTCTACTGGTGATATTACAGAGTCAGAAATGCACATCTGGTCCTTGGCAAGAAAGCTTTCCTTGGCAAGAACACTTCCCTGGACTTTAAGTTCCCACAGGTGGAGCCAAACCCGTATACCCAGTTCTGTGCCTGTCATCTTTCACCTGGACTCTTTCTTGCTAGGAGTAGGACCAGTAGTAGCTTTGGTATGATTTTGCAGTTCTTGGCCACCACAGTGCCTGGTGACAGCTGTGGTTGTCACAATATGAACTACAGTGTGTCTCTTTTCCTGCCACAAGCTGTGGAAGACCACAAGCGGCCATGAAGCAGGAGGATAGAAATGGTGCAAAGCCATTTATTTCATCACTTCTTTTCCATTTTGATGGACAAGAGATCTAAGTCTAGATGGAAATTTTGACTGAAGTCAAAAGAGAACATAAGGACAGAGATTCTGTGCAAGAGCATAAACAAAGATGGCATTGTGGTTTGGGCAGTCATTGAGGACTAAAATTTTACTGGACACACTTTTAAAACTCTCCTGTCTTCTCCTTTTCCAGACATTTGCAGAGATTTATTAGTGATGTAGGAGGAGATTACAGTAATCAGGAAAGCATAAGGCTGTAACACTGGACAACTTTCTGAGCACTTGAAAAGAAAGAATTGACTGTTATTTAGGTAAGAAGGTAGAGAAAACTCAGGTGTGGCATGAATATATGAAGAGAGGCAAAAATTGAAAAGATCACCTCTTATGGTGAAATTAGTAGACTGACAGGATTAACAAGTGTGGTTGGGGACAAGAACAATGGAAGTAGTTTAGGAAGTTTATTCTCTAGGCTAGAGACTTGTGACACATTCAGGTACCTCAGATGACATATTGGAAAAATGGAGCATTGCATCTGTGCACAAAGAGAACAGGATGTAAGAGGAGGTAGGATACAGAGTTAAACACGTCACTGATAACAGTTACTTTTTCCATGGTTAATTTAAAGTAAGAAGTATGCAAAATAGGAAATTTTTGGTGTGGAGCATGTCACCACACTGCGGTCATATCAGACAAATGGCACTTCTAAGACACCCATCCAATCAAACAAAAAAAACCCAGAAAACTGCCACAGCAAGTCATGAAATGCTTTAAACTACCAACATCACAAACCACTACTTCACATCGAAGAGCAATTAGAGGCAGAAACAGAGCTCTAGTCTCTGTGTTTTGGTCAACAAGTGCTCTTTGCCTGGTCTTCCATCCCCAGGAGAGAGGTAAGTATACAAACAACTCATGACTTGCCTTACACTGTTGTAAAGTGCCTAATGAGAAGTGTTCAGCAAACAACATAAACTAGTTGGTGAAAAATTGCTCAAGTATATCCCAGACAAGTATTAACAACAAATGATACACATCCAAAAGTCAAGTCCCTTCTTCAATTTGTCTTTTCTTTTATTATTTCTTTTATAATTTCTATAACTTTAAACTTATTTTTGAAATGGCCTGATTCCAGCACAATTATCCTTCTTCAGCTACAGTTCTAGTCATTCATATTCCAATAGTGGCAAACACTTTCTCATCAAAGCACCTCTTTGGTCTGCTTTCAGCCTCTCTGACCCCATGTTGATCAAGTTATTTTTTGACATAGACATTATCTTTTCTTTGATGAATATTGATCTTGTCTTCCACATTGCTTGTGATTTCTCCAGCTACTTTCTTTCACTCCAGTCATCCAATTTCAACTCAAAGGAGTCAATTTAATTTCTGCCTGACAATTTAATTCCTGTCTTAGCATCTGGTTGATACCAAGCTGATGAAGTTCAACAATTTGAAGCTAGCCTGCAGCTTTTTGATATCACAGAAAAAACCCTGGTCTCAAAAATTCACATGCTGTGCCTCTGACTGTATTATTTGGGAATATACCCATTACATTATTTCCAGCAGGTTCCACAGCTCAGTCATACCTGTCTCAACCTGCCTTTCTTTTTCTACTTTGCATATACAGCATTGCTGCATCTCAGTTTAATAGATGTGATTTTGTATTGGGGTTCCAAGGCACCAAACGCATCGCATAAAACAGTCCTTGTCCTGAGTGGCTCACAATTAAAACCAGATGAAGAGCAAGCATGGAAGGTAACACAGCAGAACAATATCAGAGCTTGAAGCAGAATGACTAACCTAGGTAGCTTTTGGGATGGGGGCTGACCTCACTGATAGTATCTTCTCTTTATCCTTACCTGTCTCTCTGTCCAGACTTATGCTTCCTCAGTCCCCAGGTTGCTCAGACCCTAGACTCTTTATGCCTCCTGGTGCTACCTCTTCCTCTCCCTCAGGCTCCTGATGTTGCCTCCTTACAGTTCCTGTCCTAATACAAAGTCTGTGCTGAGAAGGCTCAACAGCTGTGTCTTCCCCTCCCTTACTCCACCTTTGATAGTTGTGGGCCTTAGTAATGAATAACACCTCAACAGCTAGGAACTGTGACCACAGACAATTCTCCATCTCAATTTTCTGTGGATGTTATGAATACAAAAAAACCCATCACAAATGGATCAAAGTCAAGCGTTAAACAAAGAGGAAGTTCTGGAATTAAACTTGCCTGCAAAAACTTAATTTGGCCCTTTTGTGCGTAAGTATTATGATATAGACTTCAATTACATGAACATAGACTATTTTTTCCACATCTAAATACATAGATGTGCAAATTCTCAAGTAGTTGTCTTGATTACAAGTACACATAATATAAAAGTTCAATAGTCTATTGATATTTAGTCAGATTGCAGAAATTCCACATATTCATTGCAGCAGCTGACTATATTGGAATACTATGCCAAGAGCTGAACAAATGAAATCAGATTACTGCAAATCACAAGGAACAAATAGCCAGGAAAAAAAAATAGTAGAGCCACAGGAAAAAACAGCATGGTGAATACTAAACAACTGCATTAGGTTCAGCTGAAACAAAGCAAGAACTGTAAAGCAGCCCACAAATAATATTTAATCTTCTCTAGTCCCAGTAAAACAGACTAATCAGCACAGTGGCCACTTTATATTGGATAACTCCAAAGACTAAAAAAATAGGGTCAAAGTACATGTTTGAAATATACACAAAGAATTGGTGGTGACATCTTGGCCTGTAGGTCCTCTTCCGGCTGAAGAAAAAAAATAGAAAAAGGTTAATTTCAAGGTTAGAACTAACCATGTTCTATTTTTTCCCCCCAGAGCCCAAAGCAGAGCTCACGGCCAACATGTCACCTCTAATATTCTTTGCTATCTCAACTGTGAGTTTTATATTAACCTTTTCTCTTAAATTTGCAGACCAAATGCTAATGCACTGTAGATTTTGTTGCAGTGTGAAGAAGCTTGGCTTGATCTTCTTTTAATCACTGGTCAACTAAGCAGAGAGGCTGGCAAATGTTGATAGCAATGTTACCACTCTTGCACTCACAGAGAATAAAACAGGACACAGCTGAACTAACAGAAGCTACCTCTGGACAGTAACACAAGCAAAGCAGGGAAAGGATTTGTTATTTATGGATTTTCTTTTTTAATATTTGAGGGAAGTACTTAGAGATACAGGAACATTTTCAGTTACTATCTGATAAGTGGATAAAGTTCTCTTTTGCTAGGTGCTACAAAAGTTATGCTCAGTAATTAATGCAGAAGTCTGACCTTTCAGATTGCCAGAGAAAAGTTAGAGACCAGACCTCAAGATATGGCCTGTCAAATTCCATACATTGAGTTTATTGTATAGATAAGATTGACTGAATCTTCAATCCAATTTTATACAAATCAGCTTTTTTTTTCATATGTTCCTGTCCTCTTAATTCTTTTGTCACTCTAATTTCTCAGTTTAGACACTCCAGATTGGCCTGTTCACTCTACTTCCAAAAGCAACCCCATTGCCAGAAAGAGCCTTTTGGAAAAGTGCTCTCTGTGCCTGGCAAATCGTAGCACACCAATTTCCCATGCATCTGCCTGCCATCTTTGTATTTTCACCTAACCTTACGTACTTCTGTGGGGGAAACTCTGAACTGATGAGGCACACTGGTGTGTATTGCTTCTCTTGGAGGACAGGGGGGTGCTGGCTCAGCTGCTTACAGAGAAGAGAAAGGGACTCTAGCTTGTAGTTTTACAGTCCAAACAAAAGCGTGAGCTCTGCTTGCACTTTCGCATAGGACACGGGTGAAGGTGCACAGTAAAGAAATTCCACAATTTAGTAGGAACAAATTAGAAATACTATGTAGGAGCGAGAAGCAAAAATTGTCCATGTGGTGTATGAAGGTAGCTTAAAAATAAACTCTATCCCATTAAACTCATCTGCCCCTAGTCATACATTGAGACAAATTCTATTTATTTGATTTTCACTCTGTGCACATCATAATAAAAAGCTTGACTGAAATCAATTGGTGAGAGACAATATCAGTTATCCTGCTACTGCTCCAAAGTAGTTTCAAGCACCAGGAAGAAAATTAAAATTCTGCATTAGACCTGCATGGTTCATAGGAGTTCAGTTCCTGGCCAGGTGATCTCCATATCAAAATCTATTCATAACTAGTCCTTGTATAACCTAGAGAGGAGAGAAGATCTGTGAATACACCATTATGCTGAAGAAGTGGGAGAAGGTCTCTGGGCAGGCCAGCAGTGCTGACTTCAGCAGCTCCAGCAATCTCATGTTATCTTAATGCTGGCAATACATGAGTACACGCCCATTCCCCGTCATATCCCTTTCAGTCATCAGGGATGCTCAAAGAACTACTTCCAACTTAAAAGCTACAAGTTGCTCTGACCAACAGGTTCACTTGTATGAAAAAAAATCTATCAAGGTTTTTAGTATAGGCCTGTTATGTTTTACTTAAGGTTTCTTCTATACCAGTATCTTCAGATATGTGAGGATACGTGGGACATGTGGGAGTCTTTGGCTTTATTTCACACACAGAATTCCCCCTATCTAATCTCACTCAAAATCTGATATTCAAAGCCGGGTATCCCATTTGAAAAGCATAGTGTCACTGAACCTCTTCCTTTGACAAGACTGTCACTAGCATTTACCATGGCATTTTTACAGTACATCACACTGGCCTGCAGGAGTGCTTGAGCCAACACCACTCATCTCTCATGACAGTATGCTGTGCTGTGTATAAAAATAAAGAATATAATGCAGCATGCATGCTTGAGCCAGACTGACTCTTTTTAAAGCATAGTGTGGGATACTCAGTCTTTATTTCAAATTATTGAACTGAGACTTTTACTAATTTTTCTGTTATGTGAGAAGGTCAAGGAGAATTTCATATTGCAAATATTTCTCATGGCTTACAGACTAGAGCATACAAATATAGTCTATAGAAAAAAATTCCTACAGGGCAAAGCTGTCAAAAGCAGTGTCACTCCCCTGTTAGTAGCAGAGCTATGTACAGGCAATGCCAGCTGGGCCTCCCTGTGCTACGAGGGAATTTTATCCAGTGCAATGAGACCCAGGAAGAAAAGTGATGAAGATTAGGAAACAAACATTAAATCTTGCTACCTATCAATGTTTCTATCTTGTACAGAAGTATTTCATGACTGTCCTTATGAAGCCTTACAGCTATGCTCTATTTTGAAATGTGATGTGTTGGGAAGAGCAACATAAATCAGCTAACAGTAATCCACTGACAAATGAATTCTTTCTCTATGGGTGACAAAGCAAGAGCAGAAATTGGAGAAATTTAGCCATGTAAGAAAAGGATCACGTTCATGGCATTGACACAGAGCTAGATCTGCTCCATTAGCAGTCTAGTGCTTGTGGACTTCTATGGTTTGAACCCCAATTTAATGGCCCTTGGAAAGATTCTAATTCATTCTTTTTTAAAGAAAATGCAGTGAAGACTTTCTTAAGGTTACAGAAGATTGGATGACTGCAGGCTTTTGTAACAAACTTAGAGCTTCAATTCTAAACCATGTTTCTAGTAACTGAAAGTTCACTACAGCAAAAGATCTTCAGCATTCAGCAGACAGATCTGCTTCAGTTGGGAGCAATCCTGTGTTCACATGTGAAGAACATTGCAGCAAATGGCATGGTGGCAATCTCAGTAGAGACCCCTAGGAGCAAGCTGGCTATGGACCCATATCACAGCCTCTTGGCAAAGCAGTTCCAAAGACTCACCAGCCCTAATTCCAAAGCACCGTTCATAATGCAAAAAGAAATATAGATGCTACTTTGATCATGCTTTCTTTAAAAAGTAAAAAATTAAGTCAGAAATAGCTTCCAGTTTGTTTCTTTGGATGGTGATTCGTATTGTCCTGTTTCATTTGAGAGGAAACATCTGATATCATAACGGCCTCCTGTGATCATTTTCGATTCATTAGTCACCAGGTAGGGAACAACGTTCGGTGTCTGCTTCTATTGCTGGAACAATGTGGAAGGTGCTGTCTCTGCAGAGGAGGGGAGTGCACAAGTAGCTTGGGCCTATTCGCTGAAGCAATGACTTTCAATCTCATTTGCAAAATCCTTCACATTTTCCAAATAAAGAGTGGCTGTGTAGCAAATAGTGTTGAATTTAAACACTTCAGGTTAAAAGGATGAAGAAGAGAGTATCTCAAATATTCCCACATGCTGTTACTTGTTACCTATGACTTGAATCTTCTGGCTTGTCCGTGGATCCAGGATTTCATCATGCATACCCAAAGGCTGACGTACAATCTTTTCTATATAATGCAGCAGGAAACCTATTTTATTACTGTGCCAAGACAACAGTTCGCAGAGCTTTTCTAACCAGCAGAGAATGACATTTTCACAGGATTAACAGGTGCAATAAAACACACTGCCAGCTCAAATTCAGCTGAGTGCACCTTAAATGAGATGCGACAAAAGAAAATACGATATTAAAAAGATGAAGGAAAAGGGCTGTTAATTAAGTTAGCTTCAACTTCACCCTTCCATAGTTCCATTAAATGTTGAGAGCAGTACGTTAGACTTATGTAAGTGGAAGGTAGGCCGCAGTCATTACATTGCCTACAGTGTACACTTCCTGAGACTAGAACAAGTTGCTACAGTCCCAAGCTAAATCACATTTTCACTGTCACCTAGCAATGACTGTTTGGAATAATCTCCTCCATGAAGAACGCTTCTAGCCACAAGTACACAGCATCTACAGTCTCTATCCAGAACATCAACCTGTTGGTAAGAAGAGCATAGTGACTGATAATATTGCTCCACAGAAATATCTTTTGAAACTTTTATTTTTGAAAGCAGCAAAGTGGTCTTGGTTTCCATACTATTCAGATGAGGAGTTATCAAGGGCTACACACCAACTCTCCTGTAAAATGACACTATCTGAACACAGGGATAGTTACATTTCTTCTCAATCCTTGTATTTAGCTGTAGTGTGTATCAGATCAGTCTCCTTACCCCTCTCTCACAACACCAGACGCGTTCATTATTATTTTTTCTAGAGAAAACAGCAACTCTGATTTCTATCCCAATCACATCACAGCGCAAGTGCCTTAAAGCTAATGTGAAGTGTTGCCTAGCAACAGCACTAAGCCTGCTGGGATCATCCTGCCACTGATTTTTGCATCGATATTTTGGTTCTCAAGGATGCTTTGTAATAACAAAAGACACTATTAACCCTGTTTTCTTACCTCTGAATTTAATTAATGCTTTTACTGGTGTGAAAGTCACTGCTGTCCAAAACGTCTAACTATTTTGTCAGCTCTCTTGGGGCACTTGGGAACAACACATAGCAAAGAGTCCATCAAAAGAACCACAGGTTTCAAACAAACAGCATCTGGAGATCTTATTGATCCTCTTGAATCTACACAAAAGTCATTATTTGCAATGAAACTATTGCTGGGTGTGACTTCTGAGTTCACAGCACACAATTATAAGCAGTCTCTGCTGGGGACTTTTGGAAAGTCTACATCAACAACCACTATGCATAATAGTTGTGTTCTACACTTACTAGTTAAACAGAAAACTGTTAAAGAAAAATTACTGCACTCACGGTATCCAAAAATCAAACAAAGCTGAACTAACTGGACAGCAAACACCACGCTTATTTGAAGGAGGAAGGACTACATATTAGTAAGCATTTCAGCTTAAGGGGATTGCTCGAAGGACACCTCAGCTCAAGGATGATGTTTTTTTATCAATACTGCTACACAGTAACAACAGTCTTACAATGAGTGTAAGGCCCAGGAACTGCGTAGGGACATAAAAATGGATTTACCTTAAATCAAACTGAAGGCAAGGACAGAAACAAGTTGTGTCTTTAAGAAAGCAGATTATTATTCGTGGGCTAAAAAGTGGCAAAGTCATGTTCCATCCTGCCCCAGCCTGGCGCAGTACCATCTCAAAGATACTGGCACCCTATCGAAAAGCCATCACTGAGTTGAGGATGGGACTTTATTCCTCTTTGTTTCTGCTGGACTGGATAGAAAAGTCATAGTTGTTGAGAGAATAAATATTTTCCTGCTATTAATATTAAAATGCAAAACATGGAGAAAAGTCTTGGTGCTCTAAACTCCCACAGTCAACACAATAAGGATCAGTGGCACTCACACAGACAGTTAGTTACAGATCTGCAAATAACCAGCAAGATGCGAACTAGACCCTAGCATTGTGCCTTAATTTGTGCTTGAGCAAGGTTTTAGGACATCCATATTACTTCATCTTCTAGTGACTGTTCACATAAGCAGCAATCATTTCAGAAGTCAGGAGGCTTCTTTTTTTCAGAAGGTTAGAATCTGCTGATGTGCATCTCATCGACCAGGATTTTTAAGCCCCTGTAACTGACAGCAGGTGCTTGAATACGTGCACAGACAGGGCCTAAGAGCTAGATGTGGTATATGAGAAGAGTTGCAATGATAAGATGACTGTTGCTAGAGCTTCAGCACAATGGGCCAAAGGCAGAAGTTCTGTTGGCATTATTCTGTACTACACTGTGAAATGCAGTTCCTGGGTGGCTACCGTGCTCCTGACCCAAGACTAAGACTACAGATAAAAAATTGCCAACATGCCCCTCTATGAGCTGATGTCGGATTGTATAATTTAGAGTATGCCAAACCAAAAAGCCCCAAAGATCCAATCTATATTGGCTTTGCAGTAGCAGTGATGTCAGTATTGTTTGATGGGAAGTGGAATGAGGCCATCCACTAATTCCACGTGGGAATCAACTTGTGCCAATGGAAAATGACTGGCCATCCGTAACCTGAAACCTGAATTACAGACACTGAAGTCGTGATCTCCACAGCTCTTCACACACATATTCCAGGCTCCCTTCTCCTCAAATTCAGAAAGTCATGGCAGGTTGCCCTTTCTGCCTTTGCATGTGGCTGGTGGTCACGCTGTTATAGAACCTTACACCTCACTTCAGGGAAGACAGGCAATCTCCCAGGTTGCAACCTGCAGCCCAGAGAAATCAACTGGCACTGTTCCCTCTATTTTCATAACAGAAGCAGCTCTCTTTACAAATCAGTTCCAAACAGAGCAAGCTGTTTGACAATTATCATTTTGAACAAATATTTCCAGCCACGCGCAAAACACCGTGGCAAAAAAAGCAAACTTTCAATAAACAGAAAATAGATGATTGTTCTGAAATGACAGCTTTCATGCTGTTTATCCCAAAGGATCCTCAGAGCTTATGTAGTATGAAATAAATTTGCTGCTGGTTAAAAATGTAAATTCTTTAAATACATAAAACCCTAATGAAAAGGCTTCTAACGTTTCCCTTTTCCTGATTCCCACTCTTCTCTTTTTATCTTCCTAGAAGATGATGTTGATTATAATTACAGAGGAGACTAAAATGTGTGCTTGATTTTGTGCTAAAAAAATTATTTGAAAGTAAAATGGTCTCTTAGTGTATGTGTGTGTGATTGGGCATGTGTATGTGCTTCTACACATGCATGCATATGATATGAGTTGTTTCATGGCTTTTAAAGAATTTTAATGCATCAAGTATATTTCACATTCAAATGCACATAATTTGTAGAAAGCACACAAAAGAGTTAGTCTACAGAGATGAGAAAGAACAGCTGCTTTGAGATTCCATCACCTCTAATGCATGCAAGATGCATAGTAATGCAAAATGCAGGAACCAACTCGGCCTTCCTCGTGAGGCAATGAGGACTGCAGGATCAGAGCCACAGCCTGTCGCTGGCTGCTCATGGTTAGCAGGAGCTTGCGATTGTCACCGCAGGGTCAGCGGTTGTCAGGTCAGAGTATGGTACAACTAATGCTCAGTCGCCACTGCCCCTGAGGCGTAGAATGCAAGCTCAGGTTTGAAGGAACAGACTGTAGCACAAAACTCAGACTTGCAATGAGACCAAGTGTTTGCCAGTTAAGTGGACTGATTTGGGAAGCTTTTTTTTTTTAACTAGGATTTCTAATTTAGTGTATTGCTTGCAGAAGAGAGGAACTAAAAGTGAAATTAATAGAGAAACTCATAGCTTGCCTGAGTGGGAGCTAGGTGAAAAGAAGGCAGTCTGGACCCCTCATATGTCAATCTTCCGCATCCAAACACAAACTCCCTACTTTGTGCAGAAGTAGACATTCTGTGAACTACAGTGAACACACATGTGTGGATTTTCTGGGTGCTGGATTAGATTTAAAAGCACTTGGTGACCTCTCCCTAACAGTTATTCTTTTTTTCCTTAGAAATGTCATCAGCACAGATCCTGTGAGCAGGCTGCCTGTGTCCTTTAACAGATAACCAGCGCATGTGTGCAGATCAAATGTGCAGCACACAAGCAGTGAGCCCAACAAGACTCTCACAGAGAGAGCAGCAGATGCGATGTGCTAGACTTACAACCTATGCACCACCAAGTCATACATACACAAGTCCAGCAGAGCCAGAATGCAGGCACCTGCACTACATTTAGGCAGAAGTCTGGCACAATCAGGACACATCAGCCTCACTTATGTATCAGACAATAAATATGTGATCCTGCCGCTGTGCTAATCCCAATGTTATAGCTGTATGACAGGCCTTGCTAGGTATCCTAAGATTATGCCTGCATCTACCCCAACATATCGTGACAATCTTTAGATGTGCGATTACTAGAACTCCACTGCATAGATCCTTGGATCTGAGAGCAGATGATCAGGGCCCTAGTCCCATCACTCCTGTTCACTTGCTGCACAGCTGTGTGAACAGTAGTTCACATCTCATTCTTTCTTGAGGAAACAAAACCATCCTTCTTACATACCAAGCTTCCCTTCTCACGCTTACTTAGGTCACGTTCTCTTGAAATGTATCTCAGCAAAGTCACTAAAATAACTCTTAGTATTTTTTTTAATTTTCTTTTTCAGTTCACAGAGACTGAAATAATGGTGACTGCTGTGCTGCTGCCTGGTGAAATGCTGTTTAACAGACCAGTGCTGTGGGCATACTGTGGGACATGGGCACCACGTAGTGGCCTAAGGACTTTGGGGTGGTGGATTGTTTGAGATGAAGCACTCCAAGCAGGGTATGGAGTGTGTCCAGACTACTGGAGTAATTTATGGAAAGAGCTCTCTGATAGTCTGTCTCTCTGGGTCTCCTTTCGAATGGCAGCAATTAGTTCATAGCACATGGAATTCCCCGTGGAAACTAGCAAGCACCTAATATTGACAATCAGCTCTAGGGACCAGGGCTTGACCTGATTCTTAAAGCTCAGCTCTGACTCCTAATGTGGTCATATGTAAGGGTGGAAGATTAGAAGTAAAGAGTTCCTCTGGGATCCTTTTCTAGCAGCAAAGTTGTAGGTACACGCAATAACTAGTTAGCTCATTTATAGTGCAGAAGCTGTAGTCGCACTGAACTCTCAATGTCAATACATAGCCCATCTATGTTCTTTTCCCACCCTTTTTTGTAATTATTCCCAATTCATACAAGCAAAGCCTAATGATGGGAGAAAATTAGTTATTATCCTGTTCATTTCATAATTAATGCTTTCTACTGTCATCATCAGTAGGTGTCTGTTGTGGAATTTCCTATACTATGCTTTGCCCCGAGCAGAAAGATATTAAATTAGATAAATTACTGTTCTGCTATGGTGTGGACCATCCTACAGAGATGCATACAGCTAGTTTGAATGCACAACCAATAGCTGAATGATATCAGAAATTTTCAGTACATTTTGGATGACCATCTGTGCACAATGTAATATCGTAAACAGTAGTCTTCTCTGGAGTGAGGCAGCTGAACAAAGAGCCAGGGTCCAGAGATCCCTTTATTAAGCTCAAGTTTTTAAGTTAGCAACGTAGATCCTCCTCTGCCTCTTTATTTTTTAGTGAAATCAGCCTAACAAGAACATTGTTTTTCATAGTGATGTCTTGCAAACATTTTCTGTCTCTTTCTAAAACATTACTAGTTTTAGCAGTCAAACGGACAAGCACCAGCATTACAAACAGTGGAAGTGTACCATCGTCTCCATTTAGTTATGACAGAGACAGAAGTATGAAAGGAACTCTAACATTCAAATGGGTTTTAATTCAAATTTCAACTGTGCTTTATATGAACTTTAGACATTCTTCAACCTTATATAACTTCTTCATGTGTGAACTTTGACTTGGCTGTCTAAATATGCTCTGAGCACACACAGTTCACACTGACTCCAAGACTGTAAATCTAGCAACCAAACTAAAGCCTAAGTCAGATACTGCCCAAGGGGCCTGCTAGGTAAAAATCAAAGTGTTTGAAAAAGCAAAACCAAAATCCTATTTCATTGCTAGATATGACTGCATTAATGACAAAGGAATTTGAAAAAATGTAAAATAATTTGAACCAGACTAGACAATTTTTAGCTCAGTCGACATTTTTATGTATGCCTTGTGTCTTAGGACTGAACTAGAGGTGCTGAGAAGCAACTTTTTCTTTTTTTCATCCTCGAAGTATGTATCTTATGTACAGAATAAGAAGGAAAGATTATTCAGTGGAACAGATATACCCGTTCTCCTACTAATACTGTTGCATGGATTGAAACTGGTGGTAAATTAACATGAAAAGATCTACTGCAAAGATGATAGCAATTCTAGGGATGTGATTTCCAAAGAGTTTGTTTCAGGATTGGTTTCTTTCATTAAAGAGTTTCTCATGATTGGAGGTTTTTAATACCTTTCTTCCACATTGGTTTCCTTATGTCAAAACATGACAATGCAGCTTTTCACTCTGGGAATACAGCATCTTTACTAGGTTGGTTCTTCTCTCCTTGGCTACTTATTTTCAGGAACCTTATAGGAATTTAATGTCTTAAGCCCTTTGTTCCTCTATCATATCTGCTTGAATTTACAGAGTACAAAGATTATTGAGGACATGATGAGAAAATGAGTGTCAAAACCTCATAAGATGCATTTCCTTTGGAAGCCAAGATGCAAATAAGTAAGTGTTCAAACATTTTTAGATAAACCCCTGGTTGGAGAACTTGGAAGGACACAACTTTGCAGGCTTGCCTCTGGGCTCAGCTGGGAGCAGTTGATGCAGAGTTTCTCAGGCTCTCTCCTCTTCCCACATCTCATTGTTTCTGTGCCAAAATAAAAGAACTAGAAATCTATTTTATAGTAGGCTGTTCTAGCTAAATACATCCATTGTCTTCTGAAGATATTCTGTGTGGGTAAACCTTCTCTTTTCATTCCAAACCAGGCTGTATTTCGCAAATACAATTTGCAGTTCAGGCAGAGGCCAGCAAACCTGACTCTACTCATTGGCATGCTACTGTCAGCCACACACAAGGTACACTTAAGACATTTTAAGCTGCCTGACTTGCCCCTCCAGTTTCTAGTGTGAATTCACAGAAAAGATGCAGAGGGAATTTTGCACCCTGCTGCTACTGCTTGGAAGTCTCAGCATGATAGATTTGTCCAAGTTATTTCTGTTGAAATCATCTATAAATAGCTTGCATAATGCCTCAAGCTTGTTATGGAATTATTGGGAGTTTTGCCTGATTAGAAGAAATAAAAAGTAAAAGCTCTGAGAAAGGAGCTCAAGATTTTACATAGTAATAAACAACAGTAATTGAATGGCTATGAATCTATTCATGTGCTTAAAATTAAGAACATACTCAAGTGTTTTGCTCAGCTGGAGGTACTTTGCCTGTGAAATAAAGTTGGTCCTTATTTTCCCAATACAAAAGTGGCCACAAAGTGTTTCATCTCATGCAATGTGTGCATTAGATCAGAAGTTTGTTACTGTCAAGTAATTTATTCACCAGTGTTCTCACAAGACTTGTGTATTAAATCTGTTTGGATTCCCTTCCTTTCCTTTTCGTACCCAAGATCTAGAAGCAATTTCTCAGTACATGTCTGGAGAAAAAAAAAAAAAGGCAATGGTATGCTAGAGAATAGAATACAGCATCCTTGGAGCAAAAGATGCATCAAAGTATGGGTTACAAATTGTGTACACTTCCATGCCTAACATCTGAGTGGGCATATCAGGGTTTTGGATAGCACTATATAGACAGATGGTCCTTCTTAGCCATTAAACAAAAGACACAGCTGAACTCCAGTCAGTACCAGTTTTTGAAGGGCAAGGGGATAGTGATAGGGAGCATCCCTCTTGTTGTAGGTAAATGCACATCCTCTGTAACGAATGCAAGCCAGAATGAATGACAGCTTTACTGGAAATTGTTTTCATGCTCAGGTCACGCACTAAGGAATGCTCCATGTTTCTTCTGGAGCATGGAAATAGAGCAGTCATCTTACTCAAGTTAGTTAAGTTCATCCTTCACAATGCTCTCTTATGGATTCAGGTCAAAAAAAGTTTCCATCTTTTCACTCTTCGGTAGCTAACAGCACACTCTCCTTGGAGCAGTTTGATTGTATACTTGCACGACTACAGCCCAAAGAAAATACTTCCCTTACACTGGTTACAGTGTACTTCACATGAGGTCCTCAAAGTGCATTCACCAGTGTGATTTACAGGTGAGGCAAGGAGGATATGTCCGTGGCATCTTAGGCTACCATATACTAATTTCTAAATGTGGATCAGTCTACTACAGTAGTAGATAGGTTAGCTTTTCTTCTGGTGTAGCACATCAAAGCCCTTTATCTCACACACAGGTCAAATCTGATGATATGCTGGCAGAAGTGTTTCACTGAACTGGAATAAACAGCAGAGTCTGCACTGCAAAAAGTGTATGTACGGTTCTGTGGACGTGGTATTTATACTGAATATTTGTTTTCACGAGATTTGCAATAGGATAACAAGTCTGTAAAGCTCAGTTCTGTTATTCTTCTGAAGTTGTACATGGCTGATTGGTTATTTGGTGTACATATACTTACAGCCGGACTCATGGCATGTCTCTGAAAACCTCTTAGAATTTCTTTCTACCCAGCACAGAGTTAAAGCTCCTTATATTCCTCGTTTTTCAGCTGTGTTTGATTCAATCATCCAAGTGGTGTTGCAGGATGAGATTTCAATCTGAGATAAAAGGATTAGACGAATCTCACTCCTTTTCACAAAACCCCATAGTGTTTATTTCTCTTTTGTTGCAAAGTCAGTACAACAGTAGAAGCTTTTATCACCTTGGGTAGTGAGCTGCTGTTCTATCTGGGATGTAAATTACACTGGGTTTTGGTAAGGTGGCTATGTACTGGAATAGCTTCAGAAGTTACAGTTTTGCATTCATATACCACAAATCCAAGCAGTTCTCAGTCAAAAAGCTTTCTGCTAAAACCCACAGACTAATTACCTTCTGGAAATGAGGACTGTCAGGAAGAGCTGGCTTGATGCCCACTAAAGTCACTGAACAATACCCGTGGCCTTCAATGAGTATTTGACAAGATCAGCAGTGGGCAGAGGTGTCCTGCAAAGATTGAGACACCAGTCACACTGATGCAGGAAGATGCCATACCATCATATGCTATGGATGATGGTAAGAGAAATGTGCGGTTTTTTCATATGGCCAAAGATGTTCCAACTGATAGTTAATCTAAGCTGATCAAGAGCATAAAGCATCAATAACATCCAAAGAATATGATTTCTAATTTACTTGTCCTAGGAAAGCTTTCTAAAGAAATGACAATTGTTTAACTATGGCCCAGTACACATTTTTTGAACATGGTGAGTAAGAATGCTCACGCTTTGCAGGACTCAAGGCCAGAGTTCAAGAGCTAAAGTGCTAGCAAGCAAAGGGCTCCCACTCCCAGCCTTCACAGATGTAGCACTGCCAGTTCTGCCTGGCATCTAACACTTGCCTACAGAAAACATAGTGCAAAACCACCAACCTCCCCTGCAGAAGAATTCCTCCCCTCTCATCCAAGGAAACACCATGTTTTCCTGGTGCAGTTGCTTAGTTTCAACTTGAACAATGTGCTATATACAATATCTTAAACAACAAACTGAAAGCATGTTATATTGAGGTATATATAAAGCATTTTATTTTCAGAGCAGTAGGTTTTGGCTTTCCTCACTATTAAACCCTGTAGAAGGGCTGTCCAAGGACACTGTACTGAAGTCAGCAGTTCCCTTCAGCCAGACAACCAAGCTCCTTCCAGTCACTTGAGAGCTGAACATCTGTTACTTAGCAACTAGGGAGGCAATTTGGGAGCGTACACCACCCTTGCTGCTCTCTTCTTGCAAACCTGTCACAGACCCAGCTACTCTGTGCAAGTAATCCTTTCCACAAATGCAGAAGGCTAATGTAAGAAGATTATATATTTCCAGAAATAAAACTTTACTTCAACACTTCTCTAAACTATAGCTAAGGGAATGTTTAGTATATAATTTTCTCCACAACCACCGGATACTTAATGCAACAACTGATCAGTCAAAAGCTGTTTCTAGGTCAGAGACACAGCTTGGGTAAAACATTTAAGTACAAGTGAATTCAGCTCTTGGTCAACAGTAGGCTTGCTTGTTGTTATAGTTTGGAAAGACCACATGTCTGCATGAGATTTTTATTCTGTTTGAGAAACTGCCAATAATCTCAAAAGCCTTAAATTATTCATATACAGACATTATGTAGGATCTCCATGTTCAATACTGATGGATTTAATTTAAGGATTGACTCACTCTGCATCATTCTTTCCAGATCCAACAGGTTATGATGATCTTGTGTTAATTTCTATATTTACTTTTGATACTTTGTTGCTAGTTTCCTTCATCCTTGGTCTTATGTATTTTGAATTGCATCTTTGCCAGTCCTCAACTCATTATTTCTAGCAATGATTTTAGAGTTGCAACTGAAGATCCTACCTACAAAATAATGACTTTAACTAACTGGTTTGCTTCACTTGAAAAAAAGGCATGCCGTATTTATTTTGCTTTGTGCAATTTTGATGTGTATATACAGAGATGAGAGGTTTAAACCTGTTGAACAAGTTACTAGATTAAGTTTTTTAAAATAACAGCTTTGTTTAAACAAATTACTTTGTCATCAATAAAGCAACACACATCCTAGGAGTTCTGTGATTCCTCATACTAACAGCTGCTTCCTATGTGACTAACAGCTTGGCACATTCAGACATTTTATTGTTGACTTGATAGGCAGGACAATTCACAACTTTTATTTTTCAAGTAGGACAGCCAGGTTTAAATACTCAATCTCTTCTTCCCCCCATATCATCATCTACTTGGACAGGAAGATATTTATGTTCACTTTTTATGAAAGAAAAAAGTATAATGAAATAAGCAGTGGCAGTAAGGAGTAGGATAAAAGCCCCAAAGCATCTGCTCAACTCTTTCATGAATATTAACAACAGATTTAGCAACACACCTTAATTCTACGGAAGGTTAATACAGGCAGACAAGTCTGCTTTGATACTATGTATGTACAGCCTTGAGATATCAGTGTGTTACAACAGTGCATCAAATCGGGAGAGCAGCTGACTACACAGAAGAAACAGTTACTCCATAGGCTGTCAACTTGTAAAGAGAAGAACTGGAGAAGCATGCAGCCAGCCCCATGGTTTTATTATTCTTCTGACTTTATTGCTATGAAGCTGTTCTGACTAAAGATTGAGTTAGGTAGGCAGGCTTCCAAATCTAGTGCTCTTTCGGCTTGAAATGAGTGCAAAATTATTTCCTGCTCAAGTAATGTGTGTGGGTGACCGTATTTGCTACTGGGACATGAAGACTGCTGCTACACACCTCCCATCATTTTTCCAGCATTCATGGTCCCTGTATCTGGTATTTACACCGGCCTTCAACTGTTTCCAAGCTGCAGCTGAGAGGCATGGTCCTAGGTTGTGTTTCCTCCAGACAGACTGTGGGCCCAGGTGCTCAGAGTGCTGCTGAGGCTTCCTGTCACAGACAAAACAGTACATTTGCAATCCTACATTCATGTGAGAATTTGAAATTTGTACTGTGTGTTTAGTGTGAGGGAAGATGAGGTGTCTGTGGTCTGCACTAAGTTTAGGTGTAGAAACCCATCTACCCGATTGCAGGGGGGTGCTTTTACGTTCCATATTTGCAATCTAGGCTCGGTTGTCTAACTATATTCAGGATAATGATTACATCTTCTTCCAGCATTCTCTGGCAAAAAAGTCTACAGTTAAGGGAACATGGTTTACTACAATAACTTTACATTGTTAAAAATTTGTAGAAGATCCAACACAAACTCCGAAAAGCTTCTATGATACAGGTAACTACCTGTTCCTGTTGTAGTAGCTCAAGATGTAACTGATAGGTTACAGTGGAGATGGATCAGTAAAACTAGGTGTCATACATAAAAAAGTGCAAGTGTTAATAAAGAGGCAGCAAATATTCTTTGATGAAGGCTTGCTTTGTTCCTTCGAACTTCAGAAATGGATCACCTGAATTTTGAAAAAGGAATCTTTCCAACTAAAAAGCTGGTGGTAACAACTGTGGTAAAATGAAAGTAAATGCAGGATTAGAAAATTATTTTCTCTTAGTTTTTCCACTGTCACCTTGACTCTTCTTGCATAAATCCTTAAAGCTTGTCTAGCATGTAAATGAAGCGGGTGGATGATAGTTCACAATCAGTAATGCTTTGGGTCTTCTGAACACATTATTAACAGTTAATGATTTCTAAATATGGTTCTGCAGCAATTAAATTATTGGCTTCTTTTCAAGTATTAAATTAGGATTTTTGCTTCTCTTCTCCATACTGACACACATTTGGCATATTGGTAGGTAGCCCGAATACTGCAGTAGTGGCATTTATACATATGGAATGACTCCTGTAACAGAATTGGGGTGTATTGATGAAATGAAAGTATTTGTTGCTGGAAAGTGATCAGTGTTAGTTTTCTGTAAGACCTGCCACAAAGCAGGTTATTTAATCTGAAGTCAATTGCAATTTAAAATCTCAATGATTTAAAAAAAGAAAAATCAATACTTCAAATAGAAATCTCATTTGAGAAGGACTTTGAAGAGCTATAAATGCTCCTTCCTATAATTAGATTGTGAGATGTAGCCACAAACATATTACTTTACACTCTAAAATTGTAACAGAGTAATCAACTGTTAGAATAGCTCAGCCAGGGAAGTAATAAACACATTATCACTGGGGCCTTTAAATCAGCCTCACCATCTTTCTAAAGTAGGCATTACAAGCTATTAGACTTACTGCAGCAATCATTGTGTGAAATATCTGGTTTGCAGTAGGCAGAAGCCAGATGATGATTGCAACTCTATTTACGGGAAGGTACTGCTGTAAGGGAAGAAACCCCTCAAGTATTGCCAATGAAAACTGCACATAACTCCTTATGCAGCAAAGCGGTACTGACACTATCCCAGGTTGAGAGACCCAAGGTTTCTGCAAACATCTGTAATTTAAGTACCAACATGAATTTGATTATGTTAGATAATTGATGGCACTGTGGTCAATATGCTGGCACAGGCCAAGGGAAAAACAAAATGACTTGGGGTCATTAGACAAGTGGGCTTTCATTGATCAAGTATCCTTCTACCTATGCAAAATTTGCATCTTGCACGTCATCTTACAAAGGTGACTGGCTAAGCATCTTTTGATATCACTTCACTTTCAACAGTTTAGTGTGCCAAGACAAAGACATCTAAACATGTCAACATGATGAGCTTAAAGGTTTGATTCTTATGCACTGTGAACAGCCTAAAGGAACTATTGCCTACAGCAGTAAAACTTAAAGTTACAGGCTGTTGTGAATCTTCGCCTTCAGACAGCAAGCAGTAGCTAGTTAAGGACCTAAATTTTACCATGATGCACAGTCAATAGGTTTCTTTTGTAGGTTTTCACTAAAGAAGTTTTAGAAAAGGTGGAAAGTAGCTGCAATCTATTTCCTTATATCAAGAGGAGCAGCTCCAGTTTGAAGTCTTACAACACAACACAATACAACACGCTTTACCAAAAGCAATATTTGTGCTCTGGAAGAGCACAGTGTGCTATCTGTGATTGCCAGCCTCTCACTGATAAGAGCTGCATGAATTCTTTATCTAAACCCACAAATAACTGGAAAATTTAAGGAAAAAAAAAAGCAGTCAAGCTAAACGCTTGCTCTCTGAACTGGTATCAGGCATCCAAGGCCTAGACTTACATCATTTTCAGTTTCACCTTCATGCTGCGTAACCTCACATTTACAGTGCTGTGTCTCAGCCCATGTCCCATTTTATTGCATTATAGCAGCAGGACAATTAGATACGAGCAAACCATTTCAACAAAACAAGAAACTAGCCAAAACCTTCCACCTGTGTTTAGGTTTCCACTGATATTCAGAAAGATTTTTAAAGGGTGGTGTGTTTTTCCATAGGTGTACAAGGCAAGAATCTAAAAATAGGATATTTCAATTCCTAAAGCCTGTCATTTTCTGCTTTTAACTGGAAATGGGACATCTAAAGACAGCAGGGCTGTCCTGTGTCAGATTTGAACCAACTCAGAAAAGTTCCAGTGAGTTCTTAAATTGCCCATGACTTCTGGGCTCACTGACCCTGGGATACTCCAGAGTGCACTCAGAAGTCACTCTGGATATAGAGGAGATCTCACCCAAATAAGAATTGTCAGTATCAAACCCTGAAGCAGCAAGTATTAAGCTGCCCTTTTTTAAAAAAAAAAAAAAAAGAAAAATAAAAGAAACAAGAGTAGATGTTTCAGTTCTGGCACCATTAAAGAGAAATCAAGTATAGGTATAGAAAATTACTCCATTTCCACCAAGCACATATAGATATACACGTGACCATCTGTTTATATGCACACTCACACATACCTACAAATATACATAAACGAAAAATCTTCTTATGAACTGCAGAAAGTGCAGCACAGTCCCCACCTTTTCTAGAGCACTGGTCCAAGCAGTGAAAGTCTGCAAATCATTTGCAAACCTGGGCTGTTCAGTGGCTGAGAAATTGGCTGGACGGTCACATCCAGAGGGTAGTGGCAAGTGGCTCAATGCACAGATGGAGATCAGTGACAAGTGGTGTCCCCTCAGGGGTCCATATTAGGACCAGTACTGTTTAATATCTTCATCAATGACAGACAGGGGATCAAGCACACCCTCAGCAGATTTGCAGAGAATGCTGAGTGGTGCTGTCAACACGCCNGAGGGACAGGACCTGGACAAAGTCAAGAACTGGGCCATGTGAACCTCGTGGGGTTCAACAAGGCCAAGTGCAAGGCCCTGCACCTGGGTCAGGACAAGCCCAAATATCAATACAGGCTGGAGGATGAAGGGATTGAGAGTAGCCATGAGGAGAAGGACTTGAGGATGAGAAGCTGGACATGAGCCACCAATATGTGCTCGCAGCCCAGAAAGCCAACTATATCCTGGGCTGCATTAAAAGAAGCATGGCCAGCAGGGCAAGGGAGGGGATTCTGCCACTCTGCTCCGCTCTGGTAAGACCCCCCAGGAGTCCTGCATCCAGCTCTGGAGCCCTCAGCACAGGACAGACCTGGACCTGTTGGAGCAGGGCCAGAGGAGACCATAAAGATGATCCAAGGGCTGGAGCACCTCTGCTACAAGGACAGGCCAAGAGAGTTGGTGGTGTTCAGCCTGGAGAAGAGAAGGCTGCGGGGACACCTTACAGCAGCCTTTCAATACTTAAAGGGGGCTTATAAGCAAGGTGGCAACAGACCTTTCATAGAATCATAGAAAGTTTTGGGTCAGAAGGGACCCCTAGAGGTCATTAGTCCAACTCCCCCGCAGCGAGCAGGGACACCACTAACTAGATCAGGTTGCTCAGAGCCCTGTCCAACCTGGTCTTGAATGTTTC
>Ga0065711_1035260_pt1 | contig 22566 bp, 13 predicted proteins | sample Hoacrofraction12_FD_59098 | JGI IMG/M metagenome (GOLD analysis project Ga0065711, IMG submission 59098) | Hoatzin crop microbial communities from Cojedes, Venezuela - Epithelial fraction 12 v2 (version 2) | ecosystem: Host-associated > Birds > Digestive system > Esophagus > Crop | place... | reverse complement strand
TTTTTTTTTTTTTTTTTTTTTTTATTAGTGTGCCGCTCTGTTTGTGAAGTCCTTGCTGTGAATACTAATGTCTATGCCCAGGGCTATGTCCAGAATTGCTAACTCGGGCATTTGCATTAACGATCTGTGGCCTGTAATATTGCTTTAATCCTGGTTTTAAATTGCTTAGAATCTATAACACAAAATGCTTCTATATCCTCTGCTTATAAGGACTTATTTACATCTAACATGGTTACACAGAGCTGCCTGCAAGTTTGAAGGGTCTGACTTTACTGCATCATTTGCCTTTTTTGTTTTAATAGTAGTTTGAATTTAGTGTGAAGTTCTTGAAGAAGTGTGGTTGAGATGAAGGTCCTGAATTCCTGAGGGAAGGGGTTGTATTCAGGCACCAGATTGCAAGGGTGGCTTCTTGATGACCTTTTAGATATCAAGTATCTTCTGGTTTCAGTCTCTCTCTCACATGCAGTTTTATGACCAAACCTCATTTCTAAATTCAGCAGATTTTAGCCAATAATTAAATTTATCACGGCTAAATTATGACTAGCCATTTCCCCTTGTCCCTTGCCAAAGAAGATATGTAATGGGAAAACTGACAAACCAGGACACTTATAAATTTATATCTGAAAGCTCCATTGTGTCAGATTCTTCAGAGCCATCTTAATGTGATTGCCTTGTCAGCTGCATCAATAATAGAGGGCGAAGATCAATCTGTAATGAAGAGAGATGAGATAGTTTCTCTAAGTGTAGAACTGTAATTCTTCTCCAGTAACTGGAAGCTGCAGTTATGGTGGTCATGCTGTATGTTGCTCTTCAAATGCCTTGTAGACCTGCAGTTTGGAATCGCCAGTGATGAATAAAATTAAACCACCGTAACAACACATTGCTTGTGAAGCTTGATAGAAAAGTAGGTCGTATCTTCAGATTTTAGAATATACTTTGCATCTATAAAGTACAAATGCAGCATTTTGGTTTTGTTTCATTATTACTAAGCCTTCTGTTGTATTTTTCCACATGCAAAAATTAATTTAGCTGGAGGTTGAAAAGGGAGAAGCAAGAGCACTGCCAGCCTCCGGTGGTTGCCGCGAGAAGTGTTAGCTGGGGGCAGGAGGGTCTCTGCTGGGATGGCCCCTTGGGCGGCTGCTCTGTGATGGAGCTGCAGGTCGTGGAGGAGATCGTCCAGGTGGAGGGAGACCAGAGGATGGCTCTGCACCCGTAAAGGGCACCCGAGTTGTCCCCTGCCACCATCTGTAAGAAAATGTGTGGGATTGCTCAGGCAAAGCATGACTATCCAGCCACTCAAATATTCCTTGATTTTATGGGATATCTATGGCAGCAATACGTTTGTTCTTCTCGTCCTCTCTTCTCTATCGTTGCTATGACTAGGTAGGGCTTTGGATTTATTTGGGTAGGGTTTTTTTGGATGGGTTGTTTCTTTTTTTGATATAACAGAGACTCTTTAACAATAATGACATCTTCTAGTTTTAAATTATATCACATTTTATCCTGAAGAATGCCGCAGCCTGATAAACTGTTGTTTGGAAGAAATACTTCGGTGCACCTGAAAGCTGAAACATGTGATTTTTCTTCAGAAGAGCAAAGCCAGCAGAACGAAATGAGAAGAAGCAGCAGAGCAGCCGCCTGCTCCTCCCAGCACAACAGCTGAGCGATCATGTTAACATGAAACAGTTTGCTGGGCTCCACTTGAAGGGCCACCAGTACCATTTGCTACTACTGGGACCAGCCATTCCTCTAGGAAAGACAGCCAACTGGCAGAGCACGACATTGAAGGCAAATAGCTGTTCCTGTGTAAAACAGCTGAGGATTCATCTCTTGTTTCTTGTAAATATTAGATTTTTTCAGTTACTCACAGGGACTTAATAACAATCCAGCCCATTTCTTCTAAATCTCCTAGAATATTGTCTCAAATGGGGTTTTTCTCCAACAATATTCAGAAGAGTTCTGCGGGTTGTTGCAGGTTACTCGGTCTGTGGCTTCCTCTTTTGAAGTGCTCAGCTGTGTGGTGAGGGAGCCGGGACTGAGAGGAACAGTCAAATGCTAACGATAATGAACAATAAAACCAAATTGCTTGAGACGCCATCAGGCACCAGCTGGAGGTCACTTCCATAAACCACTCGGCGTTTTAAGAAAAGGGATGCATTTGGTTAACTGAGGCTTGGTTCGTGGAAGTTTGTGAATGGTTCTCACAAGAAAGCTGCGTCTATCAACCTCTTTTCCATGAAGGGTTTATCTGCTTGGATTTGGGATGAGAACTGGTTTTGGCTTGGTTGCGTAAAGCAGAGGACAACACCTTGGTGCGGCAGCAGTGAGGACGTTGAATGTTGCTGGAGGGACCGTACTCACCTCTGTGCTCACTGCGTCGTCTTCAGCTCCTTCAGCGTGCCCTTTGCTTTCCGTCAAGTTTGTCTCAAACTCCGTTCCAATTTGCCTTACCATAAAACGTGATTTTAAAAGGCAACCTTTAGAAAACCATGATATTACAATCGTACAGGTTGACTGCCTCCGTCTCTGGTGGACTTTTCACCTGGCTTGCCTGACGAGTGCGCTCTCCCCCGGCCCTGCAGCAAATCTCGACTCCGAGGTGCTGCTTTGAATTTCCCATCGCAAGCACCCTCACGTATGCAGCACCCGGCAGAGATGGCCGCTGGATTCGGGAGCGAGCAGTGGTTGTGTGATGCTGGGTAAAAATGGTATCTAGATTAAATGAATTTCCTATTGAACACAGGGAATATTCAAAACTATTATCGTTTAAACAGACTATTGCAGGCACTCAACTTCAGCGGTGTGAAAGGTGGTGATGAGAAGAGTCTTAGCTTTTCCTGTTCTTTCTGGGAGAGAAAACAGATAGCTAAGGCACCTTGGAAAGTAATAAAAGCAAATTAGTTGATGAGGTTGTTCTTTATAATGTGCAGTACAATTTTTCTTTCAATAGTAAATCTGTGGTAGGGAGGAAAGACTGAAAATAAAGAGGTTTGTCCTCTGTTTTAGCAGACTGGGGGAAGCTCAGGGATCCCACCGTTCAGTGGGTGTACGTGAAGGAAAGCTGCTGCTTCCCTGTCCTGTGCCTGCTGCTCTTCCCATCCACAGCACGACTCGTCTTCCTCGTCTCTGCAGCGTCTGGCAGACAAAGGTTGGTTGTCTACAGAAGATCAATGCCTGCAAAGGGATTACAGTCTCAGTATTATAACGGTTAAAAGACTGATAGGGATCCCTGTTATCCTGCAGGAACGTTCCTACCAGCCCCTCTCATGCGGGGTTTCATGCCCCATTTGCCTTCTGCAACGTTCACATCCCAGCAGGGTCAGTCCACCTTGCAGCAGTACAAGAGAGATCATTTTTCCACGTGATGTCTTGAAGTTTGACGGCTGGTAGCGATGCTCATCTGGTGTAAGTAACACTGACAAGTGCCACAAGGCTATGTCGGTGCTAGCTGAGGGCTGAACTTTGTTGCTGTAAAAATTATCAAGATCTGGGGCTATAGCCTTTCCAGCAGAAAAGATCAATTAGAAGCAATGATCTCTTCTAATCCTTCTCTAAAATTAGTAGTCTGGAGGTGGGCAAGAGGTTAATCATTGCAAACTGGTAATAATGCAGTGAGAAGTGGCAGAAGTATATACTCGCCCACCCCTGCTTAGCTTTGCACGGTCCCTGCAGACAGTGTCAAAAGCTTTTGCTCCAGCATCTGTCCTACAGAACCCCTCCAGTGCTCGTGGTGTGGTTCAAGCTGTCCGTCATCGCCTGAAGGCAGGTAAGGACAGTAATGACAGGAAGGCCAGCGGTGACAGGCGGGAGGTTGGAAGAGCTCCGGCTGCCAGGAGTGGCAGTTCAGTTTCTTGCGGGAGGAAGGCTGGCAGCTTCAGGATAGTGGGCAGCCACCCTGAGGCCAGCTGGGAATTTGTATTAAGCTGGCTGATCTCACCTAGGATCTTGGAGGGTACCGGTGTCAGCCGTGGTCTGTATACCCGAGTGCCAAGTGGATTAGAGAGGAAGCCTCTTCAGCTGCGCATGTTTTTTGCAGGGCGTGAGGAATCAAAGTAAAGTGGACTGGTTCTCGTGTTGTCTTTCTGCAGTGCGACTCTAACAAAATACTTCCCTTACAAGCACGTCTTTCTTTGGGGCAGAGGGCGGAAGAACGGGTAAGACTGGCAGAACTTCACATTCTCCTTGAGGATGCACTGAAAGTTTATCCAATTTGAAATGTGGTGTAGTGTTTTAATTTGTGCCTATTCATTGTTGTGTGTTGGAACAGTTCCATTAATCCACATTTTCCCTTTAATTGCCAAACAAGAATTTCATGGTTCTTGCTATGTAAGTATCCTTCCTGCAGGTTTGTCACTAACTGTTCAGCTCCTTTGAGTAGAGCTCCTCATAGCCATTTCTTCTGTACTCAGCAACTCAGGTCAAACTAACATTAATTTAATAAAACTAATATTGATTTAATAGCTGTTTAGCGCTGTTGGACTCAGAAATATCTGTTTCAACCAATGCAGGTTTAAAGTGAGAGAAAAAATTAAGAGTAGCTGCATGCTGACATCTTCAGAAGAAATGAACCTAATACAAAGAACAGTTCATTATTATATGTTTAGTAATTAATACTTGTCTTAAGTCTGGAGGTCCCTGAACATTCTGGAGTCATGTCAAATAGTTAAAGCTCTGAATTCACTTAGTAACAAAATAACTAATTAAATAATTATTATAGTGACTGTGTACTTTGCAGTGTGCTGTCCCACCATTGCCTGGGTAGAAGCTATTGCCATTAAAAGACCTTACAGAGCTGGAGGGGCTGGTAGTGAGGAGTCAAATTTAATCAGAAGTCAGCTTTCCCTAAAATTAATGTCTGTTAATTTCTGAGGTAGGTTTGTTCATCCACTGGTTTTGTTTCACTTGTGGTGCTTGGTGAAAACAGCAAGTCTGAGTGGAAGGATATGGTGTTGGTGAAGGTCATCTATCAACTTTTAATGAAACAGGACTTTTCTAAATTTGTTCCCCCTGAAAAACTGTACTTTTTGTAAAAAATGTGGAACTTCCTTGGAAATATTTTTAGAAGAAAATCAGTAACTTTCAGTGACTCTTCTAAAACCTTTTTTCTTCTAAGAAAATGTATCTCCTGTAGTAGACTTCTGTTAGAATTTTAAGTACTAAATACTAAAACCTAAAGCAAAATGCATTTCAGAAAACTTCTTTCTGACCACATACCAAAAATTAAATGTTTGGAAGTCACTATTTCACAGCAAGGTTCTCTCACTTGAGAAGTATTCAATTCGAGAATCCGTTCAGAATTGTAAGGTGAAACCTCTTTATATTTTCCTATCAAAATGTCATTAGGTTGAGACTGGAACTATTGTACGAGGGCCTCCTAAGAGGCAAAGACAGTCGAGACAAAGACAACCTAGTCTTCAGGGTGCTGGAAGAGTTGAAGAGCCAGAATACAAAACGGGTCTTTGAAAGTTTTCTTGCAGGCATGCCTGGCAGTAAGATCTGTGCAATATTTAGCTAGCTGGTTGTGTTTCTCACATAAACCCTGTTTTCTAGGAGTTTCCTATAGCAGCTCTCTGACGTGTGATCTGGGCACTGTCCCTATGTGGAAGCCACAACTTTACATGGGAGTACTTACAGTTAATTTCCTGACACTGTGGATAGAGCAACCAAGATTTCTTGCCACCACACTGTCTTTAATTGTATGGAATGCTTTTCGCAGTCACACATAGTTTAAAAAATGGCTTAATTTTAGAAACTGACATTTTACAGAACGTGCAGCTTCAGAGCGGCTGGGTGCTGTTCGCAATTTAAGACAAGCTGTCGGTTTTAGAAAGAGAATTGATGTGCACAGGCGTTAGTGAGGTGTCTTAATGGTAGGAGTTTACCTGGATCGTGGGTTGTGTCCCAGTTGGGTGGTGCCTGCCAGCTGCTCCAGCGTTGACTTTTTTTCACTGTGTTGTTGGCCACCGCTGTTCTAGGCTGTCTATGCTTAAAGACACGTTAAGAACCACACAGACTCTAATTCTTACTTTCTTCTCTGATTGAACTTAACAGACCCTTATTTGAAGGAATGTTTAAATAGCATGTTATTAGACAATTGCATACTTCCAAAAATAAATTGGGGTTTTTTTGTGATTTTTTAGGTTACTGTAATTGCTAAAGAAAAATCAAGAATTCATTTAATATGTAAAATACCATGAATAGAAATATTTCATGGAGGTCTGACATCAGCTGTATCTCCTGTACATCTATTCAATGGGACGCTTGCTCATTATTGCCCAGATCTCATTATTTTTATGTTAAATATCCCTTACACAACAGCAAAACACATCTGTTCTCTGAATTTTGTTAGTTTTGTGCCTTGGCTGGAAATAATTGAGATGAGATGAATGTTTGTTGCAACCTAGCAATGGGACCCAAAACTGGGGTGTTCTGCAGGGATTGTTAGACACATTTGTCATGTTCAGGAGACAGCTTTTTTTAGAAAGAATTCTTAATTAGATTTTCAAATATGAACAAAAATTCTGAGTTTCTAGCAGTGAGGTTCTTGCAGCATGTGACTAGAGATAGGGGAGGCTGGAGTGAGAAATGTCCCCGAGAGCCTGGTTTTGGCTGTGTTTCCAGGAAAATGACACTCTTGTGGATACATATCCGAACGAATTCTGAATTGATACTGAAATTACACCTGTCGCTTGCTGTGGCATTCAAAAGAGAAACGATATGAAATTCAGCTATGTTAAGGAAGGAAAGGAAAGCGTGTTACATCCGTAGCGCAAAGGGGGAAGAAGTGAGTGATGGAGAGTCATGGCCTGATGAGCTGAACTTCTCCAGATGACTGAGCATGGAATGCCGCAATGTAATCAGTGAAGAGTACCAAGAGTCCTGATTTTCTCCTCCCTCTGTGGAAGTTTTAGATGAATATAACTCTGTCCTCCTCACTGAAATAATGCCTTGCTTATCAAGGAATGGCTGGAAGAATTTTGTGCTTATATCTGAGAATCTGCTGCTAAAGCACTTATGGGAGAAGCTGCTTCCCTTTTTACCAAGAAAAGATATAAACATGGACCTTTTGAATATCTTCAGATGAGCCCATGTATTGATTTTCTTCAGCAAACAAAATCTCCCTGACTTCAGAAAAATCACAATTTATTAAAAGCATAGTGTGTAATTTTTCTTGAAAAAGAACACTGAAATATTTACTGTAAAGAAAAACAAGACCTTTACAGTCCATTAAAAGCAAAATAATACTCCTGCCATAGCAGTTGTGTAAGAAGTTACCATTTGGGAAATGAGAAAAATCTCTCTATTTTGGTTCACTTCAAAAAATATGAATACTTTTCTTCTTTCACAAGTGTATATAATGTCAACATGTTTATCATAATAGCACGGCTCAATTCACACCTGCCCTGAAGGAGTATGTGTGGCGGTAGCTATATTCTGTGCAATTCAGTGATCTTACAGGGCTATTATTACCAACAGACTTTTGCCCACAGCTACCATTTCAGCTATTGTTCACCATGGAAGTTACATAAAATATTATGTGATAATTATGGGACATTTTTAATCCTAAAAAACAGAATTGATCAAAAAGATTATATGGCAGCACTTTCCAGTGAAGATTTACTTTGAAGTAGTTTTCATTAGATAAGGTGATTATTGCCTTTTCTTTCATCTATCAAAATTCTTACATGTACTTAAAATTGTACATCCAATAATATCTTTAATAAAACTGTTTTTAATTTTTAATATGTTACAAAAAATCAGGAAGGAGAAGAAGAATGACTCAGACTTGTGCTTGATAATAATAAATAAATGTTATTGCTTTTATGATTTTAATATTTCTAATGATTTAAAAATCTGTTCTTAGGTTATTCTGGGAGAGGCCAGATGGCCAACTAATGTGTAGCGTGTAAATAAAGTCAACAGTCCCATCTACATACTTACACAAAAACAAATACAGTCGCTGACAATAATTCTGCAAGCATTTTTCAAAAGCCAGGAAAAAGACTCAGGTTTCCCAAAACTTGCTTTGGATATTATTTCCAATGGCATTAGTGGTTTGAAACAGAAGAAACATGGAAATCGATGTGTTGTATGACACAGGAGAGTTGTTACGGGTTTCCTTCAAAAAATCCTTAACGGCTTGTATGGGCCGTACCCAAGGACCCTTCAGAAGTCCTGCAGCCACTACGGTGAGACACAGGGGCAACTCTCTCTGCCAGAGAGCTTGCTTTAGTTCTGCGTCTGTGCTGATGCTATTTAGTTCTCTAATATGGAAATCAAATTATGGAAATGGTGTATGGAAAAACAAAGCAGCAGCCAAAGTATCATTCAATTTCTTACTCCACAAGGCTGGTAGCTCTTGCTTCCCAGCAACTGTAGACCATGGCATGTCAGTTTGTACATCCTCCTGAGATGTGCCTATGACTTTTGCTTACTATCAGCAGGGGAAAAGAAAAAGTATTTGGTGTGTATCGATATAATATAAAAATATAAACGTCATCAGCTATTCAATTCATTAGTAATGAGTATTTTAGTATTGGCTTTGTACGTTGGGTTGAAGAGGTTAGGTCTATGCTTGACAGTTCTGTCCCATGTCAAATGTGCAGGAAAAGCTCTGTGAACATGTGGCTTTACATTCTCTTTGCTGTAGCATAAGCAGCTCCAGCTTCGGTTAAACCAGTTAGGCCAGTAAAGCAGACCAGTTTGAAATTGTCCAGGCAGTCCCCGAGTAAACTGGAACTGGAATTAGGATTAAGGGTATCCGGAAGAGGAGCAAACCCATGTGACTGTGACTTTCACATGCTTATGATGGCTTAGGATGTCACAACATAGTCATTTACTTCTAAATTGCTAGCTTTAATTTTGTGGTACAAAGAAATATTGCGGAATCCCAAGGAGAAGACTAGGTAAAAAGAGGTCTGGAGTCAGAGGGCTCATCTCATCGTTTACCTCTTCCATTCTACCCAGCAGATCCCTGGAGATTGTTCCTGGTTTGCTTTTGCCAGAGATTTTCCTCCTTTATTAATATAATAATACAGAGATTTAATTAGACCACATTCTTTATTTTTACTGTCAGCAACAAAAGGTGCAAGTAGAGCAAATCATAAAATATGTCATCTTGAGGGGTCACTTCATTAGCTCTGCTCTTCAGGACATGGAGCAGGGTTACAGAAAATGGACAGCCCGAAGGAGGGTAAGGAGTAGGGAATAATAGATATGCTCATCATTGCCTTAGATCTGCTCCTGTTTAAATCAAAGGCAGTTTTAATATAGTGAGACTAATTCTGGCCTCTTTTGCAAACACTGTGCAGAGTGCAGGACTCTTAATAATGTGGATAGACGTCTAAAGGAAGGACCTTAAGTGACGGTGAATCTTGATGGCAATATCTTAGGTGACAGTAAATCCTTATAAAGTTTTTTACCTCTAGGTCACCACTCCAAATATAGTCTAGGTCATTACTGACATAAAGTCATTATAATCTCATGAATGTCATCAAATGGCACTCAAAATGTTAAGTATCCTGTTCTACAATCGATACGTGAAGAATCTTTCCGTCAACTTTCTGTACAATCAGTGAATAGCTCGTTGTATCACTCTTCACCCATAACCTCTAATTTTATCACATCTAATAAAAGACACCACCTGCCAAGGATATGTCGATATCCTGTGGCTAACCAGCCATCATCATTTGAAAGCTCATAGTCTGTAGGATAGGCTGAACAATTTTTTTGTTTTGTGTCCAATATAATTTTCTTATTGTCTCGTGTTAACGTTTCCCCTTACCTGGTCTACTGTGGAGGTTATTCAGCAGAGCAGGTATTTACTGCCAGGGGGTAAATAATTAAACTCAAACAATATTTTTTATCTCTTTGTGTCTTCTGTTGGTATTTGCAGATGTGTTTGGAGGGAACCACTGTTGACTTTAGCAATGTATTATGTGCATCCTATGTTTCAAAACATAACTAATATTGACTACTAGTGCAGTTACAATAATGCTGACATTTAAAATTAATACAGGAAAGCCTTGTTAATAGTACACTTAAAGTTGTTATATAGGAAAACTTTCTTTTCTTTGGCGTCACACTCCTCCAACATCCTTCTGGATCCAAATGTCAACAGCTTCCGTCTTTGTGAGGAGTGATGGTGAGGGGTGTTCCAGTGATGTTCATGGTGGAGATGTCTTCCTTCTCTGTCTTGGGTCCACTTGGGTTCATCTCTGTGTATTATCATTTACCTTGAGTCCTTATCCTCTCTACGATTTGCATTGTGTCTCAGCTAGGGTTTGAAAACTCTACAACAGCTTTTCCAGCCTCATGGGATGTGAAGAACGATGGTTTGTTACCTGGCAGCAACGGGAGTTTGTCAGAGCTTGACCACAGGCAGCCTTCACAGAGCGCGGGCAGGTGAGATGTTTACTGACTGGTGCTGAGGTCTTAAATAACACCATCACTGTTGGAAAAGTCTCTGCTGAAGCTGTAGTCCTTTTGTAAAGGTGATACTCATTTGGGCCGACACTTCACTCTCCATTGCCTAGAGAAGAAATAGAGGACAGACAGTTGGGAATAATCATGAGGAAGAGCCAATGAACTGTCTTCAGGATATGAACAAATTATTATCTCTTTAAAGCAGGAGTACTTAAAAGACATAGACAGAACTGAGCTGAAAACTAGTAAGTTTTTTTCACATACAGTAGAAAGAGCCTGTGAAGAAGTTTTTTCTTTCTCTTTTATTTTTTTGGTGACCCATAGAGTCTAAAGTCTTTTTTAAATAGGATTATATTCTCAAGCCTTACTTTTCCAATTTCCTTCTCTCTTAGCACTATTTCTACAAAAGCTTGTGCTGGTGCGACTAGAATGATTGCTTTTATAGACAGCATGCTTTTTCCTATCAAAAGTGCAAGCAAGGCTGAAAATGGAGAGCTATTAAAAGCCTTGTTCCAAATTCAGGTGGTGAATTGTATGTTGGCTGTTGGAAAGGAAGGACATTTGAGGTAAGCGGGTACCTCCCTGGTCATATAGAACAAAACAGTTTTTAAAGTAGAGGGCAAGATCTCTGTGCAAAGTGATGCTTGGGAAATCATTTATGAGTTCAATTGTGCATGCAAAATAAGGTTAATATCTGTGCGCTTCATAACAAGGTCTCTGGATAACAGTTCCCATGCAAGGGTAATGCCGTTTCTGTAGGACCTGCGCGTACATAAAACAATGAGTGCTTAGATGCCCTTTTGCACGTGCATTTGCTGCAAGCAAAAGGGAGGTGGGTACATGGACTTGTGCAACCGCTTTTGCTTCAGAAAAGTACATAGCAAGGCGAGAAACAAATCTGGCTCCATGCTATGGAAATTAGTTGCCAATCTGTGATTGCTGATGGGTGTATTCCTTTTGCTACAGAAAAGCAGTAAACCTGCAGATTTACAGATTTTCTGCCTGGTAGTGATGAGCAATACACAGCAAGTAGAGAGTAGCAAGTGATACTGGCCTGAACACATTTCCACTGAAGTTTCCCTTTTGTAAAAGGAAATTAAAGCAACCGTTATGATTCGATGATATTTTGATTTTCTTAGCTATATTGGTTTCTGCTTCCAGGTTGTTCAAAAGTGTTAAAAATCAGTCTGATAAGCTGTTCTGCAGAGCAAGTGGCTTCCTTTATATCCACTGTAATACCAGGCCAGTGCTAGCCTAGGTGGGAATCACATGCGTTGCCCGATGCTCCCGTTACCCCAGGTTCCCTCTCAACAAGCCACTCTCAGATCAGCTCTGCTAACGGCGAAGCGTAATTAGAAGCTATGCTAGGTCAGAGAGGTAGCTCTTTCTCAAGTGTGAAACTATCCTTTTTTAATAGACCGTTACAGCCACCAGCTTGTCTAAACCAACTTCCCAGCTTTGTAAAGAGAAATAAATAAAATGAGTTTGAGATTACTTGGGGAGATCTAGAGGGCTGTCTGTGTATGGTGGTCCACATGCAAAGGTCCTAGAGTCTCTTGAAATCTTTTCTATTTTCTTTAAAAAGTACAGCTCATTTTATTTTGTTTTAACTTGTGCAGCTGCATCTGAAAGATTTTTTTTATATATGTATATATAAAATAATGGAAATAAAGGCAGCAGCTGAAGCAATTTCCAAGCAAAAGCAAGAGGAGGATGATTTACTGTGAGCTGTAATGAAACAGACTCTCGGTTTCATAAATTCAGCGTAAGTACTGGTGTATCTACCTCAATTGATGTCCTCTGCTGAAGTGCCCCACGACTCGGGGTCCATCCTCCAGGGATGACTGCACAGATTGCGCTGGGGTTACTTGACAATAACGGGTAGGCTGGCAGCGAGGAGGGAAAAATCACTGCGGGTAGAGAACTGCTCATGGTTCAGACCTGAGAGCCCCCAAAACGAATGGCAAAAGTCTTGCCACCTCTATGATCAAATCAGGAAGAGAAGTAGTCCCACACAGTGCTTCTCGTTAGATCCCCGGCAGTACGTGTGCAGCGCTGTGGAATATATGGATTGAGAAATACGAGAGCTGGATTGCAGGATGAGAGCAGAGAGAAAGAGATGAGCGTCGAGGCAAAACTACGAGAAGGTCCGTTTAACCCAGGAATTGCCATTGCCAGCTGGAGTCTCCAGGAAAAGCAAGTGTCTTTGAAACATCGGAGTAAAGATTGCTGCAGATGTTTCATTCTGTGCTGCAGATCAGAGGAGATGTGACAGTTTGTCTTGGTAATGCTCTCCAGGATGTTTTTCACAATATTGAGAATTATTCTGCCCAAAGGTATGAATTTAAAATGGGTTGTATTCTAATAATATTGAGACGTGATGCTGGGTCTCAGGAAAAAGGGAAGAAGAGGCAGAGGAATTTAGTAATGTAGATAAATAGAAGAAAATTAGATCTACATGAGAAGTTTTATTAAATTTGGAATTGGCTGCTGGACCGGAAAGATAGATCTAAGTAAAAGCATGAAGTTAACTAAGGGAAAAATTAGTCTGAAGCAAAACGGAACTCAAACTCATCTTTGCCAGAGAGGCAGGAGGCTCACTGTGACCTTGAGAGCAGTTTTAAGTACCATTCACGAGCAAGCCCTATGATGGTGCAACAGAAACCTTTGCAAAAGGCAGCTTTTGTTTTTATTTTGGTGCATTTAGCACAGATCTGCTATGTATCACGTGCTGCAATTTATGTTAAGTCTGTAATTCAGTCTGCTGAGAAACCAGGTAAACTAACTGGCACGGGAACCCGGGCTCCTGAGGCCAACAAGTTTCTAACATCTAAAGTAACCCCAGTCTCTTTATGGTGCATGGTGGAGGGCAATTGGGCATGTCAGTCAGACTGTATCTTACTTGGCAAGGATGTCTCTTTAGGTGTGTTTTCCGTTGCCTACAAACATAGAGCCTGGGCTGTTGGTGATAACTTATGGGTGAGAGCAACTGGGAAAAAACCAGCATGAACAGTGGTAGGATCTCTGAATTGATATATCCATAGCTTACTGCTGTGCTACTCTTTCCTCTACTGGTTGGCATCAAGGTCTTCTACTTTTGGCGTTAGGCTGAAGAAGTCATCCTTCATTCACAGGCAAGCATGACCACGTCCCGGACGAAAGGTGGCCTGTGTCCCATCAGCATGGGGTGGCTGAGCATCCTTGAGCAGGTGTTCCCCCCAGCTCCATTCACATAAATCAATGGGAGAAGGAGACACTGCTGGTGTGTGCAGGATCATAAAATAACTGAGGTTGGAAGGGAGCTCGGGAGGTCACTGAGCACAGCCTCCTGCCCGGTGCTATATGCTCTCCATTGCTAATGGTCAGGGTGTGTTCCTTCACTGTTATGTGCCGAGGGAGACACACAATACACTGAATGCATGCAGAATAATATAGTGGCACCTTAGGAAAAATCCCAGATGTGTAACCCTCCTGTTTGGGCACGCTTTCCACTAATGAGATATTCAGTAGTGCTTTCTTGCTGGTATACTTCATCATCCTGATCCTCTATCGGCTCATTTTTCTGCCCCCATGACCTATTTTTTTCCTTTCTGTCCAGTTACAGACACTGTATCTCTCTCTTTTAACGTCCTGTTCTTTATGTCCAGGCTCTCCTTTGTTTTTTCTTCTAGTTAACTGTAATTATACAGCTTTTTAATGAGTTTTGATTCATTTAAACATGTTTTTATGTGACTAACAGTAATGTCGCTGCTGGTCTAATTTTCGACAGTATATTTAATTGAGACCCCTTTTGCAAGTACACAGTTTGCAAAAACGTATGTGGCAAACACAGTCTCTAACCATAAATTGTGCTTTATCCCCACTCTTCTGATTAGATTTTTATTTGCATTAGATTAATTTTTTTCTCACTAAAATCACGTCACGTACAGTTTAACCACTCCAGCAAATTAATTCATGCTATATTTAATGCTAACATACAGAAACACCTTTATGGGTCTTCTAATTGTGCATTTCAACCATTCTAAGATTAGTTCCCTTTTATTAATTGAGGAGTCATTGCATTCTTGAGAAGACAGAAAGCTCTCTTGCAAACCACATTAACTGGGCAGATGTTCTGAAATAGGTTAAATATTACCCAGTAAGTGCTGATACAGCTCATCAGTCACGTCACTGCAACAATCACTCTTTCCATAATCCAATACAGACTAAACGGTCGTATGAGGAAGGCAGTCTCAGAAGTGATGAACTGACATTATGGACCATAGTTTTACGTTTAGGGTAGATTCATGCTTTAAAATAACTGGAGCAAATTTGTCATCCATGATCAGAGAATGAATACCCCCTTCCTTGTAACTGTGAATGATGCCATGAAAAAGGAGGAATACTTGGTTTGAATTTTATTGTTTTATTTGCCCTGGAGCTCAAACACTTTGCAAAGAAGGTCAGTGTGGTTTTACGGGTGGCAAAAGGAAAGCTCAAGCAAAGGAAGCAGCTGCCCGGGCAAAATCATCCTGCATGCACTGAGCATCTGGGTAGAAGGCAGATTAAGACTCTCTTTCAAGAGCTTGGGTCTCCCTAACCTAACCACATCCTGGAAACTGTCAGTTCATTGACTGATTATCTCTGTCCCTCTCTTTAAACATATCTTAATCTGCAACCCATCTAATGGGAAAAGAGGGTCTCAGGACACATATTTACATATGTGGAGATAGAAAGGCTTATGTAACCCCAGGAGCAGACTAAATGTATCTCACAGACAATTGCCGATATTCCCTTGCTAAATCCTTCATGACAGTGTTTTTCTGCTGTGTCAGCAGCTATGTGATAATAAAGCAAATGGCACAGGTATCCTGACAGACAATTTCAATAACCTGAAGTCAAGAAATGCCAAGTTTCCTTGTTTTAACAGTTAGATGAATGATGTTTGATCAAAGAACAAAATCTAAGCATCATGGTTCTTAACTAACCCATCAAAAATAGCCTCAGGAAATATGTGGAGCTCTTCGTTTTGTAGCGGGTTGTTGAAGACCATTTAATGTTTTTCACATATACTGCAATAAAATTGAGCTCTGAAGCCTTCCAAGACCAATCACAGCATGTGCAGGCAAAATCCCAAGTATTTAAAAGCATGTACGCAAAAACAAGACTTGAGCAATTAATTTTCAGTCTTTAGTTGCTGGGTGTCTGACAAGCCCGCTTACGGAGTCAGCATTGGTTTCACTTAGCCTCCCTGACTGAGGCTTTTGCATAGCATTTGCATAAACCTCTACACCTGATGGTGTGTGGCAAACATTAGCTGTGACAGTGGGCTAAAACAAGCAGCACTGAGTTTTAGGAGAACAGCCATTGGCATCTCAATCAACTTTCCTATTTACTTCCTAAAATACACGTTCCGAGTGCGTGATCTGCGCTGCAGGTTGGGTTTGGATGGCGTGGTGTTGTCTGGGGAGATGGGCCCCTGCGCCATTACTGGTGATGAATAGTGCTGCTTCCTGAAGGATGATCCTAACTTCATCCCCCAAAAGTATGCTGTTGTCTTGAGTTCTCTGGAAGTGTCTCATGAAATATGGAGCCCAAATCTGATCGTTGTTAGATGGTGAAAGACCTTATGGTGTGACGGGGGGAATGTTCTGGGCTTCCAGTTGTAGAATGCCACAGCTGAGCTCTGATGAGCCCAAGCAGCTTAAAGAAACACTGAGCCTTTCAAACTAGCAGGTATGTGAAAAGCCATTGATTCCAATCGCACAAAGAAGGGGAAAAAAATCAAACAATTATTGTAAAGTAAATATTGCAGAAATTTGCTTAGTTTTTCATAAGTCACTCGTCCACTTCACAAGTACTCTTGAGAAGTTAGACTTGTCACCGAGTGTAGCAAGTGAGATCAAGAGGGTCAGCCTGGTGAGGACTCTGCTATTTGCTTCAGATGGATGAGCAGCTCCAGCAAACGTTGCAAGAAGTTACCTCCGAGAGCAGCGTTACCTCTGAGAAAAGTCGCATTATGCTGTCAGAATACAGCACTCTGGTGCTCTGTTTGGTGCCATAATGGGCAATGATGGCATAGTTACAGCCATTGCCTCCCTTCATCAGCTACAGCACTGAGATCTTGATTCTGTTTATCTTTCGAAACCCATACATTCATTCACGGTGTAGACGTGAGAACAGAGACGTTCAAAAGCTGTTTAAGCAGTTTTCACAGCTCAGGAGTTTCCATAATCAGGTGAAGTTTACCAATGATGTGTTTTTTTCGAAGTTTCCCACATTGGGAAAAAAAATCATGTTTGCCTTACAGAAATAACAGTGCTGAAATTGGTCGCGTTGAGTGTCCTTGAAACTGAGTGCAACTCCATTAACATTAATGAGATTTCCTTCTCCTATTTCTTCATGCTTCTCCCTTAGCAGCGAAGTCATGAACTCTCTAGCCACTCGACTCACACTCAGTCGATATGGAGAAATCTGTGTTGTGCTTTGTTTACAAAAAAGCTGACCAATAAATTAATTAAATGACATTATGGAAAATAAGTTTCTGGTAGTATCAGAACATTTTTATTAGCTGTACAATCAGGAAAGGAAAAAAACAGAATAGTCACAAATTCTGTTGAGGTCTGTTTTTTCCATGAACACTTCAATTTTCTGTGAAAGTTGCAAGGAAACAAGACTTTTGAACCACTTCAGTCTACTTTAAATCAGAAACTACAGTCTCTGTTGGCGTCTTTGTATTTTATTATTATGTCAAAAATTAGGTGAATAGAATTGGAATCGAATGGGAAAGCTGAATTAACAAAAAACCTGTGTGTCTTATGTGTTACAGAAATAAATTTTCCCTCGCTCTGAACAGGCAGTTCAAAACCCCCAACAGGGTTTCGGTGTTAGTTCGTGGAAGAGTAAATGTTTGCTCAGCTCTGTGTTCAAACACTCCCAGCGTTTTGACCGCTCATTTGGAATCCTCTGGCCTTACTTTTAAGCGTTCTGCTTTCATGGTCTGTTGAAATAAATAATAGCGGTGTTTGTGGCTCTTCTTGGCCAGTTTTGCTGCTGCACCATCCCAGCTCTGTGGGGTTCCTAACAGGTGAAAAAGGATTCAGGACCAGTTGCACCTTGAGTTACAGCAGACTTGGTACTTGCAGCGACTGGGTAATGTATGCTGAGTCCAGGAGAGGTCCGCAGCATACCCACTTTTTACAGTTAAAGTTCGTGTCGGTCAGAAAATGTTCACCAGAAGCTCTGCTGCCACTACGGTACAAAAGGCCAAAATCCACAGGAGATGTTCAGGGGAGACGAAGGGCATCGTCGCTGTGTTGCGCCCCGGTGATGGCAGGGAAGTTTTAGGTGTCCAAATGATTTCAGAAAGGTCAGAGAGGCCGGAGAAATACTTGTACAGTGTTTTCAGTCCGTGCTTTACTACAGGATTTGAGATGTCACTTTCTACAGGAAGTCGCGTTAGAGTCCTTCGTTGAAAATCGGAACATTTTGAGCATGTGTGTAGCTAATTGAAGCAGTGCAACCAGAGTATTTTCTGTTCCTACTGCCAGAAGTGTTTTGCTTGACTGCACTTCAACAAATTCTATGTGTCTGTGACACCGCCGTCTTCAAATGCGCAGCGAGAACTTTAATCCAGCAGGGTAAAACTGATAACTTTTATAATTACATAATCGTTACTGCAAGTATTAAAGAAATTAATGTAATTGCTATATTTCTTTGAACCAACATTATGTTTAGTCTTATCACTACAGTGGTCAGGCACATTGGGTCACAGTATCTTTGATGTTATTTTAAAATTCAATTTTAAATCTAATTCATTATAGGTGAACTACCTTTCCTGGAGGGTTAGCTGCCGTAGTTTCCGTATTCAAATCACACTGTACCCTCCAGATTAGTTGCTTGACCTTCCTTCTACTTGCCATTGAAATCAGAATTTATATTTCAGGAATAGTTTTCTGTACCTTGTGTGGAAAAGGATGACTTCTTGGGTTTGCCCATTACACAACTTGTTACGTCTTCTCTGTGGACATTAAATATGCCCTCGGGAAGGTAAGAAGTCCTGTGCACCCAACAGGAGCTGTGTTCTCCAAAACTGCCCTGTTAACTGTAGGGGAACAGGGTTACTCATAAGCTAAACCACTGCTCAGTGTGAGTGACAGCCTGGCTCTCAGGTTTGCACTAGTCTGTAATCAAGAAAATCCCTGCTGATCTTGTTCACCTGAGAAGGGGCTTGAGCATCACCAAAAGCTTAGGAGGGAACAACCTAGGAAGGCATATGAAAGGGTTCTTCTTAGCCTGGGTTTTATTTTTTTGTAAATGGATAACTGTGTTAAGCCTTAGACTTTTTAAGTGAATGGATATTTGATTGTTCCTTTTCAGAGAACAGCTTTTTGAGGGCGTTAGAGAAAAGGATATAGCTACAGTGGAAATAAATCAAACAAGGTACATACATTCAAGATTTCTCCTATTGATGTTCTGCAGTTGAAGCCCTGTATTAGGTAAGGTTATTTGTTTACTAATCATGTTGTAAAACATGCTTGTAGGCATTTATTTTTAATTGAATTTGTTATAATATTGCAAGGTAGCCACTTTTAAAATAAGGTGCTTATTAAATCTGTTAAACATTGTGTCGTTGGGTGAAATGGTTGTGTAAGCAGGACGTGTTTTGCAACGCTTTTAGGGAGGGCTGATGGAAATTTCTGTTAGAGGCTTTGTGTGATTTATACACGGAGTAGTGGATGCACAGTAGGAGCAGAGCTGGAAAATGCTCTCAGGTTCCTGGCTCTTTTCTCCAATGTCAGCAAAAGAGAACCTGAGCTTTTCCCCGGGGCCTTCCTCTGAACTGGTTAACCATGATGTTCCTGCGTGGAGGCACCAAGGAGATGCTGTAGATGTTGCTCCAGCCCCGGGCAGGGAGTGTTTTTAGGGAGGGCTGAGCTGAAGGCTCCCCCGAGCAGCACCACAACTGCTGTGCTCTGTGCCGTGCTCAGCTGGGGTCTGATGCCACAGGGAGCCCTTCCACCAGCCACCTTCTCCACTGTCCCACCAGCGATGGGCTAGCAGAAGACTGCTACCAGGATCCTTTCCATGGCAGCCTTTCTTTCCTGATTCTTCTTGATGGCAGACAGGAAACTTTTATCTGGGATTTTAATGTTTATAATCTAGATGCTTGAATGATCTGATTTTTTTATTTTTTTTTTTAAAGGAGAGAACAGTTGTGTAAGGTTGCCTTTGCCCTTACTGGCTTAGGTCAGGAAAATATTTTAAGGTGACAATGTTGTTATTTTTTTAGAAAAAAAAAAAAAAGCCCACAACCTCCCCCTATAACCCCCAAACAAATAATAACAAAAAAAAAAAGGAAAAAAAACTAAAAAGGCAGAATAATATTTGGAAAGTGGAGGTCTTTTACAAGCTTGGGAGAAAATCAGCTGAATTCTAAACTGGAAAATTACTATCCATATTTTATTACCTGAAGTAATGAGGGTGCAGAGGGATTTAAATGGCACTGCCTAAATCCCAAGGTAATTTGTCTACTGGTTAACAATGTTCAGTAGAAGATACCGCTAGTAAGAATGTAAATCAAAGGAGAGCGAAGAGAGAAAAGCTGCATATCTTACATAATAAGATTGCTGAATAGGAGTTACAAATGTTTTAGCGTAAGTATGAAATTATTGGAAAAAGTGAGACATGGCTGAATCACAAAAGTGATTGGGGATTTAATACATCGAGAGTTTACTGAAAGGATGTGCAAAATGAAATGAGAGACACAGGGAGGTTATTGGTAAGGGATTATGGAGGCTTGGAGAGATATGATGTATGTGTTTCGAGACTCTTTGCATTGAGGTGAAGAGCAAGAAAAGTAGAAATGACTGGTATTTTGGCATTGGTCTTCAGTGAATGAAAGTCAAGAAATGTTTTTATAAATATAACAAACAAAAAGGTGAATACATTATCTACTGATTTGGATGGATAAAGTGCATCCTTATAAAGCACCAAATTCTTTTGCCCCTGGAATGGCCTGTTCAGTGGGAATAGCTGCAGAGGCAAATACTGCATAGCAAATGAAGTGGAGAAAACATGGCCCCATTTTTTAAATTGCAAATTGAATATTATCCTTATTTGATACATTTGATATAATTGAATATTATCCTTGCTTTTGAAAATGTCAATACATGGTATTAAAATACTTAGCTCCAAACCTGCAGCAAGTCATTGCCTGCATAATAAGCTTGGAGTAGGGAAGAGGGCAGCCAAATGATGACAATTTCAAAGTTACAGGCCATTCCTGCTAACATTCACGAACATGTTTCTCCTGGCAAGTAGCTAGTCAAGAGCTCTTATAACACCTCTTTGTTTTCAAGTCTGTCGGGTACTTAAGTCGATGACAGTACCTTGCCTTCATGTTTCTTAAACTCTGTCACTTGCTGGAGAAATGCCTGTCTTTAAGTCATCTCAGAAATTTTACTGGTTTCTATCTTACAGGCCAAGCGTTTGTGTGATTTTTAGAATTGTTTTCACTGATTTTGATAAGCAGTTGTTGGAAGCAGAATTATAATATGTATGCATATACATATATATATATAATGTAATTCTGAAGTCTTTGGAAGTGGTGATTTAAGACATGAGAAGGTCTGGCTCAGTTGTAGCTGTTCTAAAGTACTCACAGGCTCAGGTAGTTTTTCCAACATAAAGGGTCTTAAATGTCCCCAGACAGCGTGGGTGATGGCTAGCCTTGTTCAAATCCTGGTCCGTGAAGTCCTAAACAAATTTGTACGGGCTTTTCAGATGGCTTCTGTAATAAAAAGTGGGGGGACACCCCCACACCCCCCCCTCAGTTTCCTGTAACGGATCGACAGGTTAATACAAACAGACTCCCCCTTGAGAAGAAGTCAGTGGACAGAAATAAGGCTACTAAATTACAGGGAGATTTTGATAAGATCCTACCTCAGCTTTATACCTATTTCAGACACAGTAATGGACCGTCTGTATCACAGTTTTATATATAATCTTCCTAACAATTAAATACTGCGGTCTCAGAGAACAAAGTTAGAGCCCAAAAGTTTTTTAGTTGTTTTTTTTTTTTCCCTGTCCTTTCTTTTCTTTAATTTAGCATAAGATTGCTCGTATATAGAGAAATAAATATAGGTAGGTATGCATACTGGACCACCAGGTAACTGCTGGCAAAAAACATCTCTTGAATAACTTTATCTCCTCCTTTTTGTGTATTTCTAGAATACGAGAGTTTATTGTCGTGCACTCTACACATAAAGTTTAGGAGAAAAATTGTAAAGTCAATAGATCATCTTTTTGGCATTTCTGTAAGAATTACTGTGCAGTTACTGTATAAGAATGATGATAAAGCTGATGGCAGTACTGAAGGAAGCATTTTAATTGTTTGTGCTCAGAGCATACAGTAAGAAAGCTGGTGTAAAATAGAAATTATTTTGCTTAATGGGACTTGCTGGGCCGACAGGCATTGCTGTGCATCCAGCCATCCTGTCTCGCAGTGGAACAGCAGGATGGTTACAAATAACTCGTCCCCACGCACTGCTTGGGTATTCCTGCTTTGGGTCAGTTCTCTAAAATCACAGCTGTACCATTGCTCCACAAGTAAGTGCTGTCAGTCGGCGGGGTAGTGGGAATGCTGAACTTCCTTGTGTGCTTGAAGTGTCACTTGTCCAATATTAATGTATTTCTCAGTGCCTAACATCCTCACTTTCATTTCCAAATGTTGTTTAATGAGGAACCGTGAAAACCACGGCAGGTTTATTGGGTTGATTTGGTTCCCGTATGTGAGGAAAAGCTATTTGCGTAAAGCCCTCGTCAGCAGGCAGAAAACTACAGTAGTTGGTTCCATCCAGCAATGAAATGACAAAAACCTGGATTTATTTGGTGAGTATTACACCGGTAAAATCAAAGCAGACCCGTGGATCAGGCTGACAAATGTTCCAAAGGATTTGGGAGGTTGGGGAGTGGGGGTGTTTGTTTGTTTGTTTCTTTGTTTTAAAAGGATATTTTGCAATCCCGGTCCCAGATTCTCAGCTGAAACCAAGCAAGTAAAGTGGTGGTGGTTTGTGTAAATTGTAGCTCCATCCCTAGATATTTTACGCAGAACATGGCAAAGCTGTACAGACCGCTATTAATTGTAGGTGAACTCTTCTT
>Ga0065711_1035259_pt1 | contig 22570 bp, 19 predicted proteins | sample Hoacrofraction12_FD_59098 | JGI IMG/M metagenome (GOLD analysis project Ga0065711, IMG submission 59098) | Hoatzin crop microbial communities from Cojedes, Venezuela - Epithelial fraction 12 v2 (version 2) | ecosystem: Host-associated > Birds > Digestive system > Esophagus > Crop | place... | reverse complement strand
TTCCCTTCCCTTCCCTTCCCTTCCCTTCCCTTCTCTTGTGGTTCACAGGGGCCTCAGGCAGGCGTGTGCCAGCCTGGCACGTCAGCTGTGCACTCCAGCTCTGTGAAACGCGGAGTGCCTTCAATAGAGCAGGCACGGACAGCAGGGTACGCGCCGTACGTCAGTCCGTACGCGGGGCACGCTGTACACTCCCAAGGGCACTGGCTGCATTGATGGAAAAGCTGTCGGGAGCTGAGGTGCTGTCATAAGCCCACCTAGAAATCTGTGACTCAGGAGGGAAGTGTGAACGTGATATCTGGAATCCAGAGCAGAACATGAGGAAGAAAATGAATGGAACTGTCAGGAACAGTAAGACACTGACACCGTAGTGTAATGTATTTCAGCAGATCAGCGTTCCCGGTGCTCTGCTGACCTGGGCTCGGGAGGACTGGGTTCTGTCTAACACCCCCTTGCTCTACCTGTGTGGTGTCCAGGCGGTGCAGCGCCAGGCTGCAAATGAAATGTTGGAAAACGTGTGTCATTCCAGCCGGCACCCTCTGCCTCCCCAGCGTGCTGAGCACGGCGTTTGGGAGCGAGAGCCACTGTGTGTGTTCGGGGCGGGAGCAATCCCCACTCCCGGCAGAGTAGGCAGAGCCGTGCCAAGTGTGCGTGGTGCACACAATATTCCTGGGAACTGGAAAAGGAGTCAGGCAAGTGGCCTCATACCTGTCAGGAGGCTGTTGGCTCATCAGAGAAGACAACTGTGTTTCTTGTTTTCTCTTGTCTCATTTGGAAGGAGCCAGTTTCATCAGATACGCACCTGTGGGAGTACGCTACCTATTCTCCAGTGACCTTGCTACAGCTTTATTTTATTCAGGGAACCTGTCAGCAGCTGCTTCTATCTACTGCCATCTGCCCTGCTTTCTCCCATGTTTGCAGTATGCAGTTAGACATAGCAATTACAAAACAAATACAAGAGACAACCCTGAGGAGCTCATTTAAGTCAAATGCAGTGAACAAAAACAAACAATAATTAGTAGGGGAAGAGGAGGAAGAACAGAATTATGCTGCTATATTAAGTGTTTTTGGCTCACTAGGTAAATATTTTCAGTATGCATTCTGTGGCAGTTACTGTCTTTAAGATCCCTTTTTTCCCTCATTTGCTGCTTTCCACGTATGTGTCTCTGAGGAAAAGCGCCTTTGACTGAGGTGGCTTTGTGGAGATGTTGAATTAGTCTGAAGTTCCCGAGGAAGGAGGGAGGGAGCTGGAGGCTGTGCCACAGGGGAGAAGGCAGTGCCCTGCAGTGGGAGGGAGCTATGTGGCGGGTAGCCAGACCGGCCGCATGGTTCGTCTTCAAAGAAAGGCCTTGACGGACATGTGCAGTCCTCAGTGCTAATCATGAGAAATTCAGCGAAGAGGGTAGGAAGGACCCAGCTGAAGGGTCTGAATGAACAAAAGCAACAGAGATTATCTTTATTGTACAGCTTCGGATGCCACACTTTGAGCCCAGTGAACAGGCTCGGTTTATTGTCACTGAAGTGGTATTTTGTGACCGCAACAGCTGGGAGTAGAGGCTGTTCGGAACAGGTAAAAGATACACGGTTTTGGCCAACCGAACTAGTATCTGGAAAGGTCTCTGTAAAATTATGGAAGAGGAAAAAAAAAAAGATTAATGAATGGAAGAAGAGCAACAAGCAGGCAACAGCACAAAGATTATTGCAGGCAATGAAGAGTAAGGACCGAGAATGGGACTGGCAAAATGGAGCAATGAGAAGGAACTGCAGACTGGCTTGTTCAAACTGAAATCACAGGGGAGGCTGCCGTGAAAGCAGGGTGGGAGAGAGGAGGGTTTAAATCTACCAACAGATCTAGGAGGTACAGCGAGCACTTGCTACGCCACATTGTCAGGAACACCTTGTCATCTGGCTGGTAATCTGACCAGCATTGTTCTTGTGATCAGGTGATGTTTTCTGCCACTGCTTTCTCTAGCAGATAGGTATTTGAAAAGTCATTTTAATGCCACAATCGTCCATCGTTGATGCAGTCTGGTATCTTTGTTCGCGGTGCCATATGCCACAAGTACCTTCGTTATGGGGCTTGCTTCATCATCTTACTGTTTCTTTCCTTTCTTTCCTTTCTTTCCTTTCTTTTTAATAACTTTGGTTCTTCTCTGCTTTCTACTATGATGTTTTTTTCTGGAAGTCTTGTGCTTACTCTTCTTCATCCATTTTTCAACTTTTCTAATCCGTGGGCTCACACAGAACTTTCTGCTTTCTATGTAGAGGCTGCCAGAGCAAAAATTAGTTGTCAGTTTCAAAGAAAAAATGTAAACTCCACAACTGTTTAAAACAATTGTGCGTATCACTCACCTAAGAAGAGCACAAAGTTAGAATTGGTTAATCTTAAATTATATTTTATACTATGTCTCCTCACTTCTGTCTGGTTTCAAGTATGTAATAATTAGTGTCTGAGGTTTACATGATTACACTTGTCTTTCAAAACCTGAAAAACACTTTACTACTTCAGTGGGTCTGAAAAGAATCACAGCGCACAACAGTACATTTCTCTGGCCAATTGATAAGTAGACTGCTTAATTATTATTGTTGTTGTTGTTGTTGTTGCTGCTGCTGTTGTTGTTGTTATTATTATTATTATTATTATTATTGCTACATTTATTGTTATTGTCACAATCATCATGCAAATGTCTAGAAATAACAAATGTCCAGGATTTCTCTGAAATTTATCAGTACCCAAATAGAATGATATTGTTCCAGCCAAAAAAAAAAAAATTTAGAATATCTTGTATACAAAAGCAAAGCTGATTTAATGAGTTTAGGCAAGGTTTATAGAGGAACAATAGTTAGAAAAAAACAGAATTTTTAAGGTGCGTGAGTCATGCTTCAGTTCTGAAAATAAAGCAAGTGTCAGAGTTAGTGCAGGCCCAATAATGATAGATTTTATTACTGAAAAGGAAATTCACTTTTAGCAGTCAGAAATTTAAACAGTGCAAGGAAGGACAGTTCTTAAATCACACACAATTTTGTTTTTCATTGAATTTGTGTTAGCACTCTAAGATTCTACTTGTATAAATGGCACCTGTTGGGTTTTAACTTGATGGTACCCCTTTCACAGTGAAGGACCCAAAACATCTCTTACATAACAGCTTCTAGGTGACACAGGCCATCTGCTTTCTGGATTTCAAACCTCTTCACTCTTCGGAGAATTCCTTTGGGAATTTCATCTGAAATCGTTGTGCAACAGTTAAAGGCCCCAGGAAACAAAGCTAAAAAGAGTAATCACAATGTTAGAAACAGCATAGATACAAAAGGGACAAGTCTCAGCTTGACTTCACTGAATCACAGAATGTTTGAGGTTGGAGGTCGTCTGGTCCAACCGCCCTGCTCAGGCAGGGCCACCTGGAGCCACTTGCCCAGGACCATGTCCGGATACCTTTGAATATCTCCAGGGATGGAGACTCCACAACATATCCAGGGAACCTGCTCCAGTGTTTGACCACCCCCACATTAAAAAAAAAAGTGTTTTCCTGTGTTCAGATTGAATTCCATGTGTTTTGATTTGTGCCTGTTGTCCTGACAGTGGGCACTACTGTGGAAAGCCTGGCTGCCTCTTTCATTCCCATCAGGTACGGGAATGATGGTTACAACGCCTTGATGAGACCTCCCTTGAGCGTTCTCTTCTCCAGGCTTAACGGTCCCAGCTCTACCAGCCTTTCCTCATATGCCAGATACTCTGGTCCCTTCATCGTCTTTGTGGTCCTTCACTGGACCCTTTCCAGTAAGTCCATTCCTCTCACATACTGGGGAGTGCAGAACTGGACCCAGCACTCCAGGTGCAGGCTCACTAGTGCTGAGCACGGGGGAAGGATCACCTGCCTTGACCCTGTGACCAGTACCCCCTGCTTCCAACCCCTGGTAATGTGGTTAGCATAACTAACACCATTTTATGTGGCAAGCAGCCATTCCCTGTGACCGAGCGAGTCACGTATTCATGCTCCTTCCCTCATTATCAGGCCCTGAAGGTCCTGTGAACCAAGTAGATGAACCAAACAGATTTCCTCTTCCCTTCCCTACCAGTCCCCAGCATGTACTGCCATGTGACATTACTCCTCCTCAGGTGCAGGACTTTGCATTTCCCCTTGTTGAGCTTCATGAGATTCCTCTCTGCCCATTTCTGCAGTGTGTTCAGGTCTATCTGTAAAACCACTGCTCCCAGTTTTTCATCATCTGCAAACCTGCTGAGAGCACATTCTGTCCCATTGTCCAGGTCATTAATGAAGATGTTGAACAGTATTGGCCCCCATGTTGACTTCTGGGGGGAGTGTTGACACCACTGCTGACTTGCTGCCAATTGGACTTTGTACCACCTATCACAACCCTCTGGACCCAGTTGTTTGGCCAGTTTCCTGTCCACCTTACTATTCACTCGACTAACCTGTACTTTGTCAGCTTGTCTATGATGATGTTACGGGAGACACTGTCAAAAGCTTTACTGAAGTCGAGGTAAACAACCTCCACCGCTCTCCTCTTGACCATCAGGCTAATCACCTTATTGTAGAAGGCTATCATGTTGGTCAAGCATGATTTCCCCCTCATAAATCCATTCTGACTACTCCTGATCACCGTCTTGTCCTTCAGATCTTTAAGGAAATGCTTACCAGGAGGATTTTCTCCATCACCATCCCAGTGACTGAGGTGAGATTGGCCAGCCTATAGTTCCCTGTATCTTCCTTCTTGCCTTTCTTGAAGGTAGGAGTGATATTTGCTCTCTTCCAGTCTTCCTGAACCTCTCCCAGTTGCCATGACTAGGAGATAATTGGCAGTGGCCTCACAATTACATCAGCCAGCCTCCTCAGCACTGGTGGGTGATGCATCCCATCTGTTCCTGTGGCCTTAGGTAGGTGCAGTTTTTTCAAGTGCTCCCTAATTTCTTCCTCCTTCCCTGACAATAAGCCTTCCTTGCTCCAGACTTTCCCTCTGGTCTCAGGGGCCTGGGATTCTTGAAGGCCAGTTTGAATGGTAAAGAGTGAGGCAAAGAAGGTGTTGAGTACCTGAGCCGTATCCATGTCATTTGTCACCAGCTGCCCTGCTCCATTCAGCAGTGGGTTCGCATATTCCCTCCTCTTGCTTTTGCTCTATATATGTAGGAAATCCTTTCTTGTTGCACATCACATCTTTGCCAGATTCACCTCCAGCTCAGCACTGGTTTTTCTAACCCCATTCCTGCATGATCAGACAGCAACTCTATACTCCACCTGGGTCACTTGCCCCTGCTTCCACCGCTTTGTTCCACACTTTGTTTTGATGTTTGAGTTCAGTTAGGAGCTCTGTGCTTATCCATGCAGGCTTCCTGCCACTTTGCTTGGTTTTCTGTTCATCAGGACAGACTCTTCTAGAGCTTGGAGGAGGTGACCCTTGAATACCAGCCAGCTCTTCTCAACCCATCTTCTCTCCAGGGTCACATTCCACGGTATTCTTCCAAGCACATCCCTGAAGAGGTTTTAAATCTGCTCTCCTGAAATCCAAGGCTGTGATCTTGCTTTTCACCCTGCTCTCTCCTCCTGGGATCCTGAACTCCACCTTCTTATGGACACTGCAGCCAACACTGCCTCTGACTTTCATGTCCCTGACAAAGTTCTTCCTTGTTTGCAAGTGTCTGGTCCAGCTGAGCACTTTTCCTTGCTGGTTCCTTGATTACTTGTGCTGGAAAATGTCATCAATGCACTCGAGAAATCTTGTGGATTGCTTGAGCACTGCTGTATTGCGCTTCCAGCAGGCATCAGGGTGGTTGAAGTCCCCTATGAGGACCAGGGCCTGTGAATGCGAGGCTTTTTCCAGCTGTTTGAAGAAGGCCTCATCTACTTCTTCCTGCTCAGGACGTCAATAGCAGACGCCCACTACAATGTCACCCATGTTTGTCTGCCGACTAATCCTGACCCATAAGCTCTCACCTGGCTCATCATCGATCCCCTGGCAGAGCTCCATGCATTCCTGCCGCTCTCTTGTGTAAAGGACAACTCCCTCTCCTCGCCTGCCAGCCTGTTCTTCCCAAAAGCCCATATCCCTCGGTTGGAGCGCACCAGCCACGTGGACCATCTCACCAGGTCTCTGTGATGCCAGTCAGGTCCTAGCCCCCTACCTGCAGACAGACTTCTGACGACTTCTGTTCGCTCCCCATGCTGCATGCATTAGTGGTGGAGCATTTCAGAGAGGTTGGTTATCTTTACAGCTGATGGGACAAGATACCATCCTCTCAGCTTTTCCCACAAGACAGATGGGTGATTTTGTTGTTTAAAGAACAGTTTCCTCCACCTCTCCTTGTATACACGTATGTAAAGGCTTGTTACAGTAAATTAGAAAAAGTATATTTAAGTCTTTCATTTGTGGAAGATGATCACCAACATTAATGACAGAGGAAGTGTCAGGAGTATAATTTAAAAGGATTGCCTTGTGAGGTTGAGTCAGGCCCATTATCTTTTGTCTTTGAACTTATTAATGCTGTTGCTGGGTTTTGTGTTTTCTTTTGTGCCAAGGGCTCCCATGGCTGAACGTATCTCCACTAGGGAACGACCTGCTGCAATTTTTTCCTACTTGCTAATAGCAACTTGAAAATAAAAAGTCACTGGACTTTAAAGAGCAGGTCATAACTCAAGATTTTTTTTTATGACAAACACTAACACTTTCGTATTTGATTTTCTTCTGCTCTAGCACAGAAGTAGAACCTTCTAAAAGAGATTGCCTCCGTCAGCTCAAGGACAAGCAAAGCTATGTGGCTTGGGGATTTATCTGGGATGGGAGGGTCTCAGGATCAAACCCATGCTTCAAAGTGAGCATGGCTAGAACCCCTGTGTCCCAGTCCATGAACTGATCTGGGCGAAGTGGAGAGACAGTCCTCTTCCTATTTGTTTTGATTAATTTTTTTTTCCTAGCCTGTAGATCATGCTGTTCCCTAAGTAATCATTTAGCCTTGGAGCGCAAGAATCACAGAGCAAGAAAAACAGGAGCAGGAGAATCCGTTTCGGTTCCTGTAAGCAGGAGATCAGAAGTCTGTTCAAAATTTTTCTTGTAAGCAAGAAGATTGTGCGCTCTGTCCCTTACCAGAGTGCTCGCCGAGCACTGGAATAACAGATGCTGGCAAAGCCGTGGCAGCGCGCTTGCGCAGCCACGCCAGTCACGCTGTCCGGAGCAGCTTGCGGGGATGTCGTACTGGTGGGGCTGGTGGCAGAGCCCTGGTTTTCACAGTCGGGAGGGAAGGTGAAAGAAAGCAGCTGACCTAGTGGCTGCCTGCTCAGCAGCCCAGAGAGGAGGACTGTAAATAACCATGTGGTGCAGAAAGATTAATTAAGTGTTGAATGTTACCTGTGTTATTTCCCCCTTGTCCTTTGCTTGCCTCTCTTCGACAGCATACTGCTTGTGAGGCCAATTAATTGATGTTTGCAAATGGGAGTTCAGCTCATCGAGCACCACGAAGTTTAATTTTTTCTGAGGGCTCAAGACAGCATTGGTGACACTACAGTATGAACATTTGTTGTCGCCAGTCGGCTCCTGGCAGAAGGACTATGTGGGATAAAAATTCAAGGAAGCGTAACCATATCTTCAACTCTACCTGAGGCTGCCAGCTGTGCTTTTTGGAGAGGTCTGGTCCTGTGCTTCTCTGGGGTCTGGTGAACTAAAATACTTGGCAAGGCCAGCACTGCCAGCCTCCCGCGGAATGGCTGGATACTACAGAAGGTCTCAGGGTGACCCAGCTGTCTCCTGAATTTTTCCTCACCTGGTTTCTCCAGTACCTGGTTACCATCTCTTGCCCTCATCCCAGTTTATGTACTCAGGAACATCACTTGCTTTGATCCTCAGACCTGAACCATCGGTATTGCACTTCATAGTGCTATGCAGTGCACTATATGGCACTTAGTCATCGTTACACTTTATAACTGAAAATTAAGAAATTAATACTGATGTACTTTTATAGCTGTATAAGGAAAAATATACACAAACTCATACAAGGAAAATAAAGCAAAATTCTTGATGCATCCAGGTGGGCCACTCGTGACAGACTGCCCTTTTGCAAGGAACTTGGCAACAGGAATTGCATCTTTTAGAAACTTGTTTATAATTGCACCTTTAGATACCACTTTACAACTAGAGTAGCAGTTTTAGAGTGAATTCAATTACCTGATGCTCAGTTAATCTTTGAACCGGAGCGTTAAGCCACTGACACCCAGTTCATGCAGCTGCACAAAAAGCTGTGCCTCTCAACACGAGAACGTGCAACAGGCTGCATGTGAAACTGGTGAACACACCAACAGAAAGCAGATCACGATTCTCTGTAAATTATGAATGGGGTGGTGCTTATGTTCTTGCTAAAGAGGCAAAAGCCTTTTGTATGGAGATTGAGAGCCCGCTAGTAACTTTTTATTTGAGAAGTGCGGCTGGGGAGGCTGCCTTGCTTTCGCGGGTTTGTGTGGGTGTTTGCCTTGAGGAATTGTGAGCTGCACTGCTTTTTTGACAAAAAAGAAGCCATCACTTTTAAATATTTTTCTCTATGTTGCTCTGTGCATGAAAGTACCGCTACAGTATGGAAAACAGAAAGTAATTATCTTTGAATCACAGGCGAATACATGGCATCAGGTTCTTTTCATCAGACAACATGAAAGTGTCAGCAGCAGCCTTGTGTCAACAGAGGCACTTGTGATAACTGGTACCTTTTAAACATGGGAGTCCATTTTAAAGTGATTATTTTTTTCCCCCTGAGTGTGAAGAACGATCAGGGCAGTGAGCCAAGGAATTTCTGTATTTCCCCAGAGCCCCAGAAGGTGGGATGCTACTCTCCTGGAGCACCAAGTCATCCTGCAGCTCCGCTGGCCAGCCCATTATTACCTTAACTGCGCTCTAATCCCGCAAGTGGGAAGGAACCAGGAGGTAATAAGCAAAGCTAATGATTTCAGCCCAACCCAATACCTTAAATTTTTTTGTGGTTTCAGCAATTAGGTCAGGCTCATTAGTAATCATTGGTCTAAATAGTGGCTGAAAGGAAAGAACTGGGGTTATCCACGAGGATGTTAGCATGGCATTTTGTATGCCATTTATTAGTCAATGAGATTTTTTCAGTGCTGCCCATTTCATTTGCCTCTATGGCTCAACAGCACAATCAGAAATCCACAGCTGTTTGGCCAAAATTGATTTAGACCTGTTTGACACTGAGCCTCTTTAATCAGAATGCTAAAGGAACTGCTGAGAGGACCAACATGCTTAGCGATGGATCTCGAGACAGGTCCACTCAGAGATTGCTCTGTCATTATTTCAGCAGGTGGTATTTTCTGTTTTGGTATTTCTTTCCTGGGAACTCTCACCAGGGAAAGATCTATAGCTTTTTAAAGGGTTTGTTTCATATTTTTGGGTGGCATCTAAATACTTGAATCTTGCAGAGAAGTCCACTGGAGCAAGTTAAGCACCCTTGCAGAGGCCGAGCAAGATATTAACTGGAAAAATACCTTCAGTCACCCTACCTTCTCTCTCAAGGATGCCTAAAAAGGACCTCCTTTTCAGATGCAAGTGGCTTGTGGAATACAATAGTGCTTATCTTTTCATTGTACTGGATTTATTTAACATGCTATGTACAGCTTTATCAATTTCAAAAAGTGGGGAGAAAAGAAAGCTTTGCCTTTCTAGTGAGAATAAGTTGTTCAGCACATTTGAATAAAACCCATTTGATTTTTTTCTTAAAAAAAAAAGAAAAAGAAAATCCCTGAAATTCTGGATTATTTTGAAACAGTGCTTGTTGTTCAAGGAATGCAGCACAAGAACTTGATCAAAACTTCCCACGGTGGTTTGTTTCCATAGCAGCCTGTCAAATCTCGGTGGCACAGCAGTCAGTCACTTCGGGCTGAAAGGATCAAAAGCTGTTGGCAACTAGGGAACACTGTTTTCACCTGCATTCAGCTAGACCTGCTGGAAGCTCTTTTAGTAAAATGTTACTCCTAAATGGAAAAGATCCCCGAAGTCTACGAGACTCGGTGTGTTTGAACTGATGTGATTGCGGTGGAGTGCTAGAGAATGAAGCACAGCGAAAACAACGGCTCTGATGGAATAAGACCTCCGTGAGTACTGTCTGTTGTGTTTGTCTTTACAGTCCTGTTGATCAGTATCGGGGCTGTCTGACTGCCAGAAGTTTATTTTTTTCCATTTCCTATCTGCATCCTGGCCAAATTCAGTCCACAGAAAATTTTCCCATCCTTTCTGCTTTGCTTCATTTATCGTCATTCTCAAACTTGAGAGCCACATGTTAAACAGCTGAGGAAGGCCGTGTCGTCTAGAGTTCAGGCAAGAAATATTAAAAGCAACTATTGCTGCCTGCTCAGTTTCTGGGGCAACAAAGAACATTTCCATCTCTCTTCAGTTTTGAGCTGATATTCTTAGGTTTGCCTACCCATTTATGGAAACTGTAGAGCCTGGCGAAGAGCCCTCCTGTGGCATCCAGTGGGGGTAGCTGGTGGCTGTTCTGCAGGCTTTAGGCAGGCAGGACTGGCCTGATGTCTCAGTACAGGTAGGGCAGACCACTGGGAAGGAAAAACACAGCAGGCATTGGTTCAGCCGGGCTCTTCTGTAGAAAATTTAACATGGCAGGGCAGTTCTTTGCTTCATGAAGGGGTGGGCAAGTGGACGAAAAAGAGGACATGAAGCCACATGGAAATAGATGGTGAGTGATGGAGCCATTCCATTCCCTCGTCCTGTGCTTGCTCTTAACTACACCTGGTTTCATTTTGGCCTCTTTTGACTACACATGCTAGGAAAAGCTGGGGTCTAGGTGAGAACAGTGGGAAAGGCATGTTTAGTCCCTGTCTCCATTTCTCTCTGCTCCAGACCCGACCCAGCTGCCTTCAGCAGGCCTTCTGCAGCTCTCTCCAGGACAGGTTTTGCTCCAGCAGTCAGTGTTTTGGCCAGGGCTTTGGTGGTGCCTCCTGAGCCCAGCCAGCAGCACAGAGGAGCCTGTCAGTACCGCTGGCAGAGCCCTTAGTTGACCTTTGGAAACTGAATGTGGCCCACAGCCAGGCTGCAGGCATTCTTCTATGTAAACAAAACTCAGAAAGACAGTTCTTGCAGTTACACAAACTAAGGGACCACAGCGAAGGGGCACGTAGTTACTAAGCAGAACGGGTTCCCCCAGCATACTGCGTGGTCTCAGGGACAGCCGCTTCTGCACAGCGAGATCCACAAACCTGAGGCACTTTTCTGTGTCTACACTGAAATGGAAAAACCCGCTGCTAATGAGCCTCAGGGTCTCCAGGAACTGATGCAGCTCTGCACCGAAGGCACAGCTTTGGCACACCTGGGGCTATTAGCAGCAGGCATTAGTGTTTCCTAATGAAATTCGTTTGTGGTTACAAAATAGGCTTTGTACATCTGGAAGAAAAAAACCTTTGCATCGATTAATCGGATTAATGTTTTGGTTTAGTCAGAACACGGTATGTGCTGACACGCTCTGGTCTCAGTACAGCCATTTCCGTAGCCAAGTTTCAGCTCTTAATCTGGTGTTGTTTGTTTATGAACATAGAATCCTGGCCCTGCCCATTTGCTTTCCATGGAAGCAAATTTACTATCACATCACCTACACTTGATATTAACTACTGTAAGGCAGCTCATTTAGTACTCGTTTGCTCGTGAAGCTGCCAGAAAATGTTCCTCTCATCTAAAACAAGCCTGAGGGCTTTTTAAGAGTTCAGTACCTCAAAACAGGTCTTTTCAGCTTAACCTGAAGCAAGTCAATAACTATTTCATTTTGCAGAAGGCTCTGATCCTGGCTGGCAGGTGAAGAAAGCAGGACGCTAGAATCCTCAGCAATCCTAGCATAGCTGTAATCTGTAAAAACAGGGAGGTTGCTGAACAGCTGGAGGTGAGAGGGGAACTCAAATGCTGAATAATAATGACTGTATGGTAATACACACGATTAAAGCGTAATTCTGAGAAAGAGATAAACAAAAGGCAGAAGGGATTCTAAGCTATACCTGCTGAAGTGGTGGAAATAACCATAATTAAAGTGTAAATCATAATATATAAACCAACACTATATGATTTTGTGGCCAAGAATAAATACAAGTGAAGCTATGCAGTGATGCTTTTCCTGTTCTGCTGTGAGGGCTGCTGTTAATATGGACATTTTCAAGGCTGGAAGTCTGACTGGAGATGGACAGGTGGTTATGTCATATAGGTCATGATTTTCAAGCGTGTTTTTGTCTATCAAATTACTATCAGTTTGCAAGATGTCTGTCCCCATACAACAACCTTGATGCTCTGGACTACAGAGCATCAAGGAAATGCAGGCTGAAAATTGGCAAAACATTGTGTAATATTGATGGGGTCAAGCAAACAGTAGTATCCAATGCCTTACCAGAAGGCGAAATTTCAGCTGTTCCTGGCAAAAACAAATCACATAATGTCTTGCACATTAAGATGCAAAAAGCAGCTGTCATGCGAACATACATCTGTTTTTTTCTATAAAGCAATGCAATTTGATAACAGGGAACCCATTTCCCACACTGCACAGATCACCCTCACCCTGACCAGACTGGCATTACTGGAATAACGTGACTAGGAGAACTCCAGCTTACTCCTTCAGGAGGACACAGACAGTCTTGTTTAGTTGTTATTCCTACCTTGTAGCATTCAACACTTGTTTTGAATGCTTTTACTGTATAGGAGTTACCAAATTTCTCTCTTCATATCTTCAATATGAAATACATGTAGGAACTTTTGAAAGAGAACTCCCATCTTCTCAAACTGAAATTCAAACCAACCACCTCTGAGGTAAGTTCCCAGGACCAGCCTAGTGCATACTCTGTCATGCCGTGCTGCCCACTTCACTGCAGGTGTGACAGCATCTGGCACTCTGTAAATCCCTAGTGCTGAGATGGGATGATGGAAGACTACCAGGGTTTTTTTGAAGCAAAATTGCAAAAACTTCTTTTGAATTATATTATGGGGAGAAAAAAAAAAAATCCCCGTTGCACTGTACCAAATAATCTCGATTTCATTTTCTGGCACTGCCGCAGTGCCTGCGGCCGGCTGTAGCTTTGGCCACCAGATGGCTTTCCTGACGTCTGCTGACAGCTACTGACACATCCACAAGCAAAGTAAACTTCTGCGAGTTTGCATGTACCAGCCCAAATCCTACTTGGATAGCTGTACCGTGACCCTGGAGAAAGCAGATGCATAACGGACAGCCTGACAAGCCTAACCCTAGTTGCGGTTAACCCTAAATCTAGTTCCAATCAGGGTCGGGTGTGCCTCTACCCAGATAGCCACCTTCAGTTCTGCCCATTTTTATTGTGGGTTCAGCCATTTGAATATTGTTGCTAAGCATGGAGCGTGTTTGCACGAGGAAAATTAGGCGGTAAAGGTGTTTCGCCCGTGCCAGGTGCTTCAGTACAAAAGAACATGTTCTAAGAGAACTTTTACTTTGACCTGTGTGTACACGTACCAGTCTCATTGTGCAAGACCTGGCTAACTGGCCAGATCATAAATCTAATGGAAGAGCACTTGCAGAGCCTTCGCACGCCAGCAGGCACAGTGGCCATTTTAACAGGATAAAATTTTAAGGCAGATTTTGTCCACGTGTTGTCTAAATCCTCAAGGAACTCCACAATTCCTACTCCTGCTGAAGCCAGTGGAGCTTGAGAAAGGAACATCTCAAAAGCTGAAGTGCTCCAGAATGCGAGTTATCTTCTCTGCGAACACAGCTGATTTTACAGTAGAAAATTACAAAGAAAAACTAAGAATTCAAGCACAGCACTGGCCAATCTGTTTTGAATTTTTTTTTTTTTAATTTTGATGAAAATGCAAGAAGACAAAAGTAATTGTTATTAGCTCTCACGAGTCCTTGAGATGTGCTGCACCGAACGAGGAGGAAAGCTGCATGCAAAACTGGTTTTCTGCTGAGACAAATCAGTTAAAAGTCTTTTAAAGAAAATAATAAAAAGTTTTTTTTAAATCTTTGCCATCCAGGGAAATTTAACTTTAAAGGAAAAACACCGAGTGATTTTTGTCTAAACATATTCCCTCTCGAGAAGCTTGGAGAGGAGGAAATTGCAGCTGAAGGAGAGAGATTCCTTTAAACAAATACTGGGGTTTTATCAGGTGTTCCTTCAGGAAATTAGTGCTTTAAAGGTCTTACGCCTTCAGTAATTAAAATCTCTCAGCTAACGATGTTCTTGACAATGTTTGCTATGACAAATAACCCACTCCGCTTTTCCTTGCTTCAGCCATGTTACAGAATCATAAAGTCCCCACACCTGTTGTGGAAACATCGAGGAAATGCTCAGGTGAAGCCCTGGCTCCACTGAAACAAACGCCCGTTGCTCTCTGCAGTGTAAGACAGACAGGTTTCATGTTTTAAACCTTCCCATGCCACAGCGCAGACCTTTAAGCTTCCATCTGTGGTCCTGCACAGAGCTGCAAAGGCTCAGGCAGACACAATGCCAGGTAGACACCCTTCGGCTCTTTTTTTCTTTTAGGAGGTTCAAGTACAGAAATAGATACAGGACAGTTTTACTTACTTTCAGACGTCTGACTAACTGCGACTGCTAGAATAGCCAAGACCGTGACCAAGTTCACATCCATTCCCCGAGGCGTGGCGGGAGCCGAGCCGCGGAGCAGGCGAGCTGCGGGAACTAACGCCTGAGCCGACCTCCCCGCTCCCGGGACGAACGTGACTCCAAGCCCCACCCTGGGCAGCAGCTCGACGTCGGCCCCGTCCCGTGAGGCACTACGGACTTCAGCAGGACTCCTTTTCTCACCTGCAGATGCGTGGTTACGTGTGCTGCTGCGCGGCAACACAGGCTTCTTTTCACACAGCACCCCAAGATCATGCTGTCTTACGGCCAGACCCTCCCAGCCCTCCCACTGACGAGGCTCTTCAACAACAGAAATGGCGAGGGTAGAAATACTCCAGAAACAAGTATCTGCAGGGTTAAGGCAGAAGAAAAAAACCCCTCTGCTACTAGGTGTCATCTCCGTGAAAGCTAAACATGCAACGCCAAGGGCCAAACCTCAAGAAGACCCCAGCCTTGCACTAGCTTTGCACTTACCTACGCGTTTCCAGCCTGGAAAGACCCCAAGCAAGGGGTCTTTAGCACATCTTGCTCCCTCACTCCCCTTTTGCCCACCGGTAATGCAGCAGCCAGTTATTGATGAAAGGGACTCACTGCAGTTTTCGGTGAAAGGCAGTTGGAGGGAAACTGCAGCTGGTGTATCTCCCTCCATTTTTTTCCTGATTCTTGTTTCTGCAGTGCATTTCAATAACGTCAGAGGAACACTCAGTCTGAACAAACATGTAGCTTTCAGTGTGCGTGTGTGGGGAAAGATGCGTATTTGGAGGCTGATAATTTCTGTAACGCTTCTGTGAGTGGCATCAGAAAAGTCTTTTTCTGACTCATGCAGGCAATGGGGAAAACAGTCTCGGGAAAATATCTCCTCAAATTTCCTGCTACACTTGACATACGTCACTGGTTCAGGTTTTCCAAATCTCAGAAAGATTACTGTGCGGTCTCCGAATTAAACACTGTGGCTGCGCGGGTAGCAAGCGGCTGCCACGTTCTGCTGTACTCCACCGCTGCCACTGAAGCGCAGGCTGTCTGTGTCGCCTTCTCCAGGGCTGAACCAGAAGAATCAGCCAGGCAAGCCCCTAGACTGTCCAGCCGAGCTCACCTTTGCTCTGGCTCATTACAGCCATTCTTACCATTCCTAAATTTCCAGAACACAAGACAGAAGAAATTGCTAACCTGAGGGACTTTAATCTACACTTACACTGTCCCAACACCAGTTTTGCAGTTCCGTCCAATAATAAACTAATCATCTAGTGCAATCAAACTTCCTGGCTATCACAGTTTTACTTCACAGCTCTGGTTTCTGCTTGACGCTGTTATCTACCAGGATAAGAGAACGGGGCAAATGCAGAGTACTGCACTTTCAAATGAAAGTCTGCTGTTAAGAGTAGAAAAAGTGGTAGATAATGATGTGTGCCGTTTAAAGCATGGTTTCAGGGAAGTCATTTATATTGAAATCAACAAGCTGGTTCATTGTCACCATTTAATTACCATGAAAAATCTGCATTCTAAAAGCTAAACCACCATGGCCAAAGCTAAGACAGCTCACAACACCTTTATTAACACCAACTTAGATAAAGACAAGATTATTAGCAGCATTAATGTCCTTCAAAGTAGCATGAAGAGGAACAAGCTAGATTAAAAAAAATACAGTGAGACAGGTGTTACTGGAGTAACATGTTAAAGAAACAGCTTCAGTCAGAGATTTTGTATTCCTGTGTCTGCTTGACTCTGCACAACAGGGTGCTTTGTGTTCTTATGGATAATTACCTAGCTTGTTCTGACAGGTGCTTCACACCGGATCTCCAGGTACACTTTTAAAGGCCTGATACAGATTACAAAAGTGTCACCACAATAATAGTATAGAGCACAGGGAGCTGTAGCAGTGATGGAGATGGGGCAAGAACCGAAGCACTCCGCGTTTTTTAAGACCAGTTCCTGCAGTGACAGGTCCAAAGTGTTCCCAGGTGGTCGCTCAGGCGCACACACACATGCTGTGCTCTCAAAAATGCAGAGTAAATACAGATACCTGCAGTTACTCATTTCTCTGCTTCTGGCAACAAACTACACCATACTGAATAAAACTTACCTCTTCAGTCACGTTACTCAGTTTGAGCTCAAGTTTTACATCTTGCGTTCCCTCAGAGTTTAGGGTGTCATTTATAGGTCCAAAATAAAACAAATATCTATCTACTTCAATGGGAAAGCACAGCAAGGAAACTATGATTATGTCTGACCCGGAACATGCTTTCCACTTTATGGAGGCTGTATAACGTGTCAACAACTTAAAATGCTAAACCTATTAGAACAGGACAAAATGTAAACTGAGGAAACAACTCTGTTTTATGAGATGAAGAAATTAAAAATAAAAATAAAGCCAGGCAACAATAGCAAATATTGTGCTATGGCTCCACATGAACATGCAGGCAGCCATCCAGCTTAGAGGTAAGAACAAGTTAGCCAGAAGTTCTTTTCCAAGAATTGCACTGACATAGTTGACAAGTACAGCTAAAGGAAAGTGAAGAGTTTTATTGACATATTGACTTGGATTGCATTCAAAGCTCAAATGAAAGTGCAAACCTGCAGGCAGAAAGTGTTGCAAATAAGCAGCTCAGCTAGTCATTCTTCTAAGAAACAAAGCAAATCCTTGTTTTAATCCTTTTTGAAGTTCTACATTTTATTTGTGAACATAGGACTGCTGCAAGGCTAAAACTGACAGACAGCTCTTTTAACCTGAGCCTTTAATTTTTGAGCAGACGTTAATGATTCTAACTTCTGCGTTAATATGCACTGTAATAGAATGCCTTCAGTTATATACACCTTTCTCCAGTTACTCAAGCAGAGCCAAGAGCAAACTGTCCTTTAACCCACTCCTTGCCCTCAATCTTCTTTTGCAACAGGAGTGCTGATTACTGAAGACTAAAACTGCAGACTCTGTTTGTTAAAGCAGGATAATTCGTGTTAAAATAACTTTGGATCATTGCTGTCTCCAGCAAGACTTAATTTGATGAAGGCTTCTGACATACTGATAGATGCAAGAGGCTTATCTGTTACTTGAGCGCTTCCTATTGCTTTGTAAATCATCATAATAACTCACAAAATTTTTTTTTTTTCCTAGACTGGATTAGATCATGAGTGGACAGATGACATAATTTACAGTTATACTTTGGACTTCCTAGAAATGTCTCCGGTTGTTTGTGTGGGTATCAAAATCCCAAACTGTGATCTCTTTGGATGTACCCTATTCTAGACTGCATCACCTGGCCCTGTGCCTATCATAAACCCCCAGACTTTAAAATTCTCTGCATGACTCTCATTCAGCCTCCTGAATACCAGAAACTTATCTGTGGGTAGTTTCCTTGGGGGTGGGGGGAGAGGCAAAAGAGTCCAGGAGAAAAACTTGAGCTGTGAACATCTTAAATGGTTAATGCACTTGCTAAGAAGCAAGGCAGCCCGAGCGGGAGGGTACAGATACAACCACTTCCAAGAAGAGCTGCCCTGGCAGGCAGTGGGGCCCTCGGGGGATGTATTTCACATTTGGCACTACATCTCGTCGATACATAAAACAGAGGAGAAACTTGCAGAGGGACTGGAGCGCCCATTTTCCTCCCGTTGGGTGAATGTCCCCACAAACAGGTAACGCTGTCGTGTTCCTGCTGCGCTCAGCCTCCCCAGGACCCTTGCACAGAGCCGTAGCCCTTGCAGGAGGAGCTGAAAGGCTTGTCCCAGCCTGTGCTGCCGCCTGGCAGTTAGGGCATGCACTTCCCACTCCTTGACCATTAAATTACGATAGAATCGGGCAACAGTTGAGTTCTTTGGAAGAATATAGGTTTTTGTCCCGAAGAAGAGGTTTTGGGCTGTCACACCAAGACAATGAAGGTGCCAGCTCTGGCTGCAGTGCCAAAAGTGCAGAGAAACACCTAGTATTTTCTACTGGCCATTTCAATAACATTTTCATTACAGGTGTTTCGAATTCCGTCTGCAGCAGCTGACTCCACACACATACACACACTACCTAAGAGCCAGGCATTTTACCTGGAGGTGCCTTTACTGGGTTTTAGCTGTTACTGTGGTAGTAGCTATCATCACCAATGCGAACAGAACAGAGCAAGCCCTGACCACCAGCACGCAGCGAAAGGGATCGTTCCTCACAAGGCAGTGCTTTGGGGGCCAGACCACAAGGGGAAGAGAGGATGTTGTGGCACAGGTGCTAACAGAGTTGGGAAGCTGACTAGCATTCAAAAGAGAAGTGACAATCTCCCTCAAGTGAGAACTAAGAGGAACATTGAGGCTCGTAAAGTTCTGTGACTCCATTCCTCTGTGCAGGCAAGAAACAGAGACTGCAGGGAAGATGGGCATGAAAATGCTGCAGGCTAGAGAATGAGAGGCCAGAAATCCATTACTGAAGAAGCAAGGACTACCATTTGCTAGAAAGCTGTGTTAGCATCATGTTGCAGATATTGAATTGTGCTGGGAAGTCACGCCTGAGCAGAGCTCCAGGATTCACCTCAGGAACTTTCTTGAAGGCTGCCAAGGAGTGCATCATTGCTGGTGAACTGGAAAGCCTGGCTTCCGACAGCCTGTTCCCATCCTTCAAGACAGCCAAGTTGTAACCCTTTCCATACCACCAAGCTGGCATACTATTATGCAGCTTTAGAAAAAGGACCTAATTCATTGAGCAAAAGGAGAAAGTGAAGACCCTCCCCTTCTGAATGTCTGTGTTTAAAAAATCAGTCATAATTTAGCAGAGGACCACAAGAAATGTGCTGAGAGGATCTGCAGGTGCTGCAGAGAAAGAATGGCAGATGTTTTCCATGGTTGGCTGGCTCAGGAGAAAACCTTATGCTGACATACACAAGCAGCATGCAAGTGTATTTGGATTTGTGTTTCTTAATAGAACAAAGTCCAGTAATTTTGCATGCTTCCTTATTATTTAAAAAATATTTTCTTGACTATGTAACTTAGTCTTTCTCACAAGAAATGTGACATTTACATAGTTGTCCACACAGCCTCTTCCCAACTCTGCCTCCCCAAAGACTTCTCATGACAAACCTGAGGACCAAAGACCAGGTTCCCCTCAGTTTTGGACGTTTTTTGGGTTTTTTACTTTTTTTTTGGTCCTAGGCCTTAACTGACTTTTTGAATGAGCAAATGGATTTATTATTTTGATTCCAAAAGGCAAAAAGCAAAATGGGGGATGGACAGAAGATCTACTCACAGACATATAATCAATGAAATCTCATGCCCTGCAGAGGCAATACTTGACTACACAGATCAGCGGTCTGGTTCAGCGTGACGCTTTGTTTCTAACCTGCTTCTCCTGTGTCTTAAAAAGCGTGAAGTTGGCTTTCTGCACAACATGTATCCTGAGCATCTATTCTGATCTCCCTGTCTTTTAAAAACCAACATTGTATGCATAGAGGGTTAACAAAAAGTGATAAATGTTCAATGGAAACTTGTTAAATCAAGTTTAAAAAACAGGCTGGTGGTCTTTTCTACCAACATAAATAAGTACACAAATGTTCTGGACTTACACTTCAGCTGAAAGCATTTTTTCAGTCACAAGAGAGTTATGCAAGGGACAAGTGCAAACAACTGCTGCATGAGGTTATACTAACACAAGGCTGTGTGGAGGACATGCAGCATATTACATCAACATGTGAGGATCAACAGCCTTGCACCAATTTTACAGGGAACAAATGTGACTCTCCCTCTTTCCTAACCCAAATCCATTGACAGTTACAGTAGCTTGTGAATTCACTGTTAACCCTGAACTACGATCTCTTGCTGCCCTTGTTTATACGAGGCGATTAAATTTTGTCTTATAAACCATCATGCCCGTGTTACATTTTTGTTATTTAGCTAGCACTGAGATTTTTGTACAACTTCACGTGACCTCACATCTGCCAGGTAACAGGTAGTCCCCTCTCTGAGGCTATGACGTACTCTTTAGTCTCACATGGTACACTTGGCTTTTCATTCAGAGTTGAATTCACACTTTCTTTATGCCCAGCATAGGTATGGAAGCTACGGAAGAGGTAAAAAGCTTCAAGACTTCTCTTACGCTTCTCATAGCCTGGGCTAAGAAATAAGAGGGCAGTACTAATGAAGGATCTTTGCTTTCTGAACGGGCCCCGCGGCCCGCCCACCGCGAAACAAGAGTGGTGTGTTTTCACCCCGGATCTGTGTGTGAATTTCCTGCTAATGCCCATCCTGTTTCAGGAGCTGCCAGGTAGCTTGGCAGAACTCTGGAAACTCACTATGTAAGGAGCGTTCATCCAAAACAGCTTCTTCCCACACCTTTTTGATTTTTTTTTTAGTTCCTTTTTCCCAGAAGGGCACAAAAGAACTTCAGTATACAACTCCATCGTGTTATGATGAAATACACGAGGCAGAACTGCAGCTGGGTTCATTTCTACTGCCTCATTTGTAGAAAATCCAATATGTCCTGCTTTTGAGAAAGGCCGCGCTTTACCAACAAATGGGAGACACAGACAGTAAATTTCTGAACATTAAAACGATGCATGAGTTGGGTATAGATCCTCCACAACCTCCTCCATGATGTCACTGTCTGTGGAAAACCTACTGAAGAATTTTTTTTAAAGATAATTTAAAAAAAAAATGAGACTTTTCTTGGCAGCTCTCTTTTTGGAATGCCAGATGCTAGAGTTTCATAAGTCCAAGGGGTATGGGAAATGCCAACATTTTGAAAAAACAAGTACTAATTTACATTTATTAGTTCAAATCTGCATTTATAAAGTATGTTACTTGAAGTTAACAAGATCAGAATCCCTTCCTCTATTTCATATTTTTATAGTTAGATGTTATCTACATGACATAAACCAGATTATTTATATTGCAAGACTACTTGGGCAGGAACCGTCTTAATGTTACACAACAGCTAACACAATGAGGGACTGGAACCTTCCTGCACAACCCAGAACAAAGAAATTATTAATAAGAATGTTGTTAATCGTATGCCTGCTTCTACAGTTCTCTCTCACTAATACCAGGAAGGGCTTTGGTTGTTGGATTTGGCCTGCTTTTCTTTCAAATTCCACTTAAAAGTAATCACCAAAAGTGATCACCAAATACTCCTCATTTGCAATGGTTACACTATGCAACTCGCACAGTGAACCAAGCTTATCCCTGGGCTAACAGATCGAGGCTGCACAGATGTAACAGAGCAACATCTGATTCAGGAAAATACACAGGAACAAACTTGCGCTCAGATGTCTTTTATGTTATGTTAACCACTTGAAGCTGGGCAAATAAATGCTCCCTTTTGTTTCGTCCTGTCTACATTCAGGTACCACTGACAGCGTGCTGCCACTCAAAGACGGCCCACCCCTTCAGGGATCCAGGATTTTTGGGTTGCAGTATAAAACAAACAGGAGTAAGGGACAAATCTTTGTGGTAAGCACTGTCCTTCCCAGCGGTGGTTCTGTGCCCTCCAGAGGACATTACGTACGCTTTCTCCCCGTCATCTCTTTCACGGCCTTTTTTTTCAAATTGTCCTATGGTTTCCAGCCCAAATACTTCAACGGAAGAAGAGTCCTGCACATTTGTATTTATTGACTAACGTGGGGCAGCGAGGTGATTTACTTTGGCATGTGAATTTTGTATCTTAGTTCCTCATCGCTATTCCAGAGCCCATTTCCTGGCACTGGAAAGTTGTTTTCAATAACCTGCTCTTTTTTTGTAGTTTTAAAACCCAAACTATTTCATAGCGTTAGGTGAGCTAGCAGGAAGTGACTGGTACATATCATTTAACCATGAAGGTCCAAGCTAGTAATTACAGAGTTTGAAACGAACTCCTCTCTAGAACAGTCTTTTTCTTGAAAAACCACATTTCATCCTAACATTCCCCAGTTCAGCTGTACTTCCTCAGCTTTGGAGAACTTATCTTTGAACACACTGGTCTGGCCCAGCTTTCCTACTTGTTCACATAAGACAATAAACCTTCCCCCCCCCCC
>Ga0065711_1035258_pt1 | contig 22571 bp, 17 predicted proteins | sample Hoacrofraction12_FD_59098 | JGI IMG/M metagenome (GOLD analysis project Ga0065711, IMG submission 59098) | Hoatzin crop microbial communities from Cojedes, Venezuela - Epithelial fraction 12 v2 (version 2) | ecosystem: Host-associated > Birds > Digestive system > Esophagus > Crop | place... | reverse complement strand
GAGGCACAGGAAGTTCCGTCTGAACATGAGGAGGAACTTCTTCCCTCTGAGGGTGACGGAGCACTGGAACAGGCTGCCCAGGGAGGTTGTGGAGTCTCCTTCTCTGGAGATATTCAAGACCTGCCTGGACGGGGTCCTGTGCGGCCTGCTGTAGGTGACCCTGCTTTGGCAGAGGGGTTGGACTAGATGACCCACAGATGTCCTTTCCAACCCCTACTATTCTGTGATTCTGTGATTCTGTGTGTTCTTGTCACAGTGGATTCTGATTCCTTTTGCTCATTATTAGAGTCCTGGACTCTTCTTGTTGGTTAAGGGTGGTGTGTGGCTTGACACAAAAGATTTTGACATCTAGATCTTTCTTACACCAGAAACCTGATCCCAGATGTGAACTCAGACCATGCCAAGAAGAGTAACTTAAATGCTGGAAATTCAGTGACAGCACTAATATATAAAGAATGCTAGCACAGAGGAAAGAGCAGTGTAAAGAACTTGTGCTTTTGTTGTTTCTCTTTTTGTTTCTTTTGTTAGTGGCTCTGTTGAGATGGTCATAGTATTTAAGAAGGTGGAGTTCAAGATTGCCTGTTTTAGGATGGAAGGCCCATGGGGAAGAAGTGGAGTTGTCTTTTGAGTTGCCAGTTTTGAAGTTGATCATATTATTACAGCCTCCAAGCTTGAATGATAGTATCCTTGTCTGAGTTACCTGCACCACTTTAGATTCTTACACTGCGGAAGATTTGAGAAAAGCTTACTGGTACCTCCTCTTAGTCTTGGCTGCCTTTGAAGCATTCTGGTATTATGCTCAGGTGGGACATTGACTGGATTCTTCTGTCATGGTTTGTTTGTCTTACGTTGTGTTTGAACCTGTTTCATTTCTAGTTTTTGTTTGGTTTTTTTCTTCTTTTCTTCTTCTTCAGAGTCCCTAAATAAGGGGTTTTGTTGACTTTATAGATTCACAAAAGTTTATTATCCATATTACTATTTACCATGCTCCCAGGCTTTTTCACTTATGCCACAAAAAGTACCTAGTAAGTTACATTATTTACAGTTGAGGAGCAGCATAAATACATATGAACTCTCTGTATTTGCAAACTTCAGAATTATCCAGTGTCTCTTTTGGCTTGCCTTTATGCTTATTCTTGTCTATTGATGGCAGGTCCATATGAGATCCCCTCATTCTTTAGTTGCCAAAAGAGGTGGGTTGCTGCTTGGGTGAGGCAACATACACTCTTCTTTCTCTAACTCTCTCTCTCTCTCTGAAGAGATCTAGTTTTCTGGCCCTACTGTGGAATCCCAGCTTGTACTGTAGAGAAGATGCACACGGAGCTGCTATATGTTCCTGAACAATGAGGCCACTGGAAATCAAAAATGTATTTTCCCTTGTAGTATTGACTGAGTGCAATGAAATTAAGGTGGAACCAAGTGCTGAATCAAGGGCTCTGTCCTTCCCTCAGGATCAAACACCTTCAGTGTATTCAGCCCATGCTGGGAACCATGATTGAAACCTTAACCTTGGTTTCTGTGTGCAGTGCTCTGTAACACCAATAACAAGAACATAGAACTATGTCCCTTCCTGACATAACCCTAAATTCAACTCAGTCTCTCACCTTGTCACCTCTGATCCCACAATATTTAGTAATGGTTTCCATGGCATCAGAGTTGGCTCAGTTTCTGAATTAAAGATGAGCTAGCCTGGGAATCTAGCCAGAAGGAATGGCAGTGACTATGACAGCAAAGAGAAGAGTGAAAATGAGGATAATGTTAATTCCTTCTCCTTGGGATAAGAGCTGTACAGCAGAACTCCCATGCAGGTGAAAAATGTGAAGAGGAGATGTGGCAGGAGAGTCCAAGCAGCAGAGGCAGCAACATGGTAACCTCCGAATACTCTGAAAACTTCTGTAACTAGAACATTTAATGCCTTGTGCCACCTGAGGAAGGAGTGTATCTACAGCAAGATGCCTGTTGCTTTACTGTACCTTTTGCTCTTGCCTTTTTTCTCTGTCCTCTCCCACCACATGAGTCTCTTTGTTTTTTCTGCCCATTTAGCTAATCTCTTCCTAAGCAAATCAGTGTCTTCATCTTGTCCTGAAACAGAACTATGGAATTAGTGTGAAATTTATTGCTGTCACACATTTTGCTGTTCTCGCTCGATTTCATAACCCTCCAGGCTAGTAATTGTCAGCACTTTACTGCAGAATGCTGAAGAATGTGAAAGGAGTTGGCTGGTCTACTCTGAGCACCTAAGCCATCCCCATGACTGGGATCTTTGCTAGTCCTCTCAGAACAGAGGCAAAGGAACAGCGGGGTCACCGACGACACAGTTCTAGTAGCATTGGATGAAGTTCAATAACAGAAGGTTGGGAAAACTCTGCTCTCTGCTTTCTCTGTGACATCTGTCCCCATCTTTTTCTTCTCTACCTTCACAAAGAATAAAATTCAGTGATTATAGTCTCTCAGTTTTATGTTGAAAGAGAATAAGGACACATGGAAGCATCTGAGAATGCATTTATTTATTTCATCAGAGGAAGCAAAGCAATTTCTGAGCAAGGCATCAATTTGGCACACATTGGCTAGCACACCCTCATCAAGAGCCACGGGGAGATGAGATCCAAACCTGAATAACTGTCGTAGCAGTTCCCACTGCAAACAGCTGACTTGAAAGTAGCTCCTTCATGCTTAGTTCTCCCTTGCAGGCCATTTAATGCAAGGGATAGAACATAAACCTCAGATGAAAACTAGGTTTCACCACATTGAATAAGTACCTCTATATATCACCAGTCCCACTCAAGTTTGCCAAATCCTAGCTGTGGCAGTGTTCGTGAGGCCTCTCTTTGGCTCTGCAACCTGCAAGAGTATTTATGGGGTAAAAATTACAAGGAATGCCTCCATTGTGGGCTTTCATGTGAATATAGACTGCCTTAAACAATAGTCAATGTATGCAGACACAAGAGAGCATCAGCTGTGTTTCTCTGTGTTTGTTGACGAGCCTGAAGAGCAAAGTTCACTATTTCTCCCCCAGCTCCCTTGTAATACTTCTGGGGAACAGATATGCAGAGTTGCCCATTCTGTCTCTTGGCTCCCAGTGTGGAGCACCACCTGCCCAGAAAAGTATCCTCTGTTGCTGAAGTTTATTTAGTCCTTAGTTTCTCACTGGAAGTTTGGGTCTTAAAGACATGCATTTTAGGTCCTTACTTCAAACCCCAAACATGCGCTGTGTGTATTAATAACAGTATTTAATCACATTTAAATTCAGGCTTGTTGCCAAGATTTGGGCATTTCAGTTTCAAATTATCAGTCTTTTGAGTCGTTCTGTCCTCTTCCTCGATTCTTTTTAGTAGAGGGAGTTAATTTCTGTGTCACTTGCCCTGCATGTAAATCATAGTTTCAGACTACACCTCTGACAGGCTTGTGGCTTTGAGTTGTTTATCAATGCAAATTTCTCTACAACCATAATCTAAAAATGCCTCTATGCTGTTTTGCCCGAAAGAAGTAATTCTTTTATTCCCTGTGCCCATCCCTTCTGTGCTTTTCTGTAATGAATGATTGTACCTAATCAGTCAGGAGGGTTGTGCAGAGCCAAATGCAGTCAAGATCTGGAGCGATCCTTCACTTTTATTTGCATATGATGAGCTCTGAGTCCAGCAAACTAGGAGGTTTTGCTGGCCTTGGCTTAGTGGAGACTCCCCACCCCAATTATTGCTTCCGTTCTTAGACATAATGACAATTCACCAGTGGAGGCTGTAAGAAAACAGCTGGGTTTTTCATGACCAGAGGCTCATATCCAGGAAGAAGGCTTAGCATCACCATCTGAGTAGAAGACACCATCTCTGAAGGCAGAAAAAAGCAAAGTTTTGAGGCAGCAGATTGCTTTCCTTGCTGATGGGGGACCAGGTCACAAGCACTTTCATTTCTCTTGGGTTAGTTTATAGTTGTCAGACTAACATTTTTCATGCACTCACATGCACTTGTGTCCTATTATAATAATGGCAAATGTACTGGGTGGTGTAAGATTTCTGAAGCAATTAGGGGACTGAGGCTTGGGAGGCAAAAGCTCTTCATGGTATCATAATCTGTCTTGTCATGCACGGGTGTTCCTTTATGTCCAGCACAGTTCTTCAGTCCAAAATTGTACATACCCAGGATAGCTTTTTTTTTTTCCTTCCCGCTCTTTAAAGAGCTTTTTCATAATGTCAGGTCTGCTTGACACGTGTCTCGTGCAATACGTGTGTACAAGTCCCTGGTTTTAATGCACATATCACTACAAGCCGCTTTCTACAGTTACTCAAGTCCTAATACATTAGAGGTATTATATTTTAGGCTTCGTGGCAGAGGCGGCTCCCCGCTTCAGACACTCGCCTACATATGGAGTGCTGTAGTAGGGACAGGCTTGTGGCATGGAGTGCAGCACCAGCACTTTTTCTCTCTAGGCTCCCTTCCAGTAGGTGCAGCTGGTTGGCAGCTCCCAGCTCCCTGACAGCTGTGTAAGGAGCAGCAGTCACTATGCTGCAAATGTGTGAGACCCAGATGCGGTGGAGGAGCCTGAGATGGGAGCCAGGTCTTACACTCTGTGTCTGAGAATCAATAGTGTTGTGTAAACAAATGCAAATCCAGACCTGGGCTTACACACCAGATTTTGAGTATGAAGAAGCTGGGGGTGTTACCAAAGTACCTGTGCAGTTACAAGGCTGTTGTGCAGGCATACACTTTTTGCAGATCTTGTTGCTTTACTATAAAAATTATGGACAGATTGTTATCTGATGTAAAGCAGTTCAGTTCTACTGCAGACAGCAGTGGAGTTATATCATTCTACATTGCCTGAAATTTGGACTGTATGGTATTTTCTGTGTCTGTGGTGATTGTTAGTTTCTGAATATCCCAAGCAGAATATACTGGCTGCCTTTCTGAAAGGCAGGGAAGGTAGTGGTCACCGTGGGAATACCTGAAGGGAATGTTTTAATGTGTTCTGAGTATGATTGACTTACAGGAGACATGCAACACCTGGGAAAGACCAATTTACTGGACTACATGTATTTAACAGGATAATCCTGATATTCTCTGACTGAGGAAATGCATGCAATCGATCTAGGACATAAGAGGAACAGTACTGAATTTGGGAAGCACAGCAGATATGTAGCTTGGGATGCAAAAAGAGGAGAAAGAATAGATCCTGCCACTAAAGAATGGATGTGCTAAGGTGTCAATCTTGTGTCTTTCCTCTACTGCATGCGTGGAAGCAGTCATGATACCCTGTTTCTGTAAGCCATGGGTAGGGTGGATGTTCGTACTGTTCAGAAATCTTGAGTCCATGTGTTTCTAACACCTTATCAGCTGGTTTGATAACACTATCTTGTTTTGGCATAGCTGCAAATGTTACACAGTGTTACATAAAATGAAAAAAAAAAAATTTACAGCTCTACTGTGGCCTTTTTACTTAGTAAGACATCATTAATATTTGAACGGTTTTCATATTGCACTGTGGCTATAACAAAGCGTCAGGAACTTTCTGGATTAAGTCTGAAGGCTGCTGAAATGATATAACACTGAGATGATATTGGTAGTATGAGTCGTACTTGCTAGTTGGAAGGATCAAGTTAGTTCATCTTCATTTCAACTTTCTGAGTTTTTTTCCAGCTCTGTGTGGATGGATACAGAGCAGAAAATTTGCTGCCTTCCTTCTAGAATTGACAAAGCCTTGTCATGTAGTTCCTGCCAGTTTGATACCTGCTGACTTAAAGTAACAGGCTCTGCCCTCTCCAGTGGAAAAAGAGCCAGCAGCAGCAGTACAGGAATGTCCTATTGCTCCACTGCTTTGAAATTACCTCTCTGAGAATGATTCCTGCCCTTCTGCAGTTTCTAACCTTTCTTTACTTCTCTTTATTAGTGTCTTATGTTGTTCAGAGATGTATTAGATGACTTAATTACAAATCTATTAAGACATTATTCCTCACCTTCTAGAGAGGATATTTGAATGTAGACTTGGTCTGCTGAGAAGAGGTGGGAGACTGTTCTGAATCAGATTGGAAAGGTCATTGGGATGAGAAGATGCTACCTGGAGCTACATCTGGGAGAAATGGTAGAGGAAAGTACTACATCATGCAAAGAGCACAATGATCAGATTCTAACTGGACAGGAGATTGCGATAAGGAGGGACAAAGTTTTCCAAAGCGTTGAAGAAAAAGACACAACAAATGAAGTAGCTGCAGTGCTGAAGGGAGAGCAAAGATGGCAGTAACATTGGATGAACGCTAGATGATCTTCTGGCTATACTTATGGAGAGAGCTTGCATGTTGATGAAGGGAGATTGAATGACAGATGTCTGTTTCTTCTGCAGCTCATAGAAGAAGGGACAGATCTGAGACGTTGTAGGAGGTATAGTTTTACATTTAGCCTGATTTGAGCAAGAAAGGGGGAACCAAGTCCCTGTGATGGTTGAAGAAATTGTAAAATTTCTAACAAAATAGAAATGTAAAAGTAATCACCTGAAGCTGGAGAAGCAGTGAAATTTTCCAGTAAGGAGGAGAGGTGGTGAAAGAGGATGGGATGCAAGGGTTGTGCAGTATAGGAGTTATCCCTACTGAAGTAGAGTGTAGCTGGAGTTTAGGAAGAACTATTAACAAAGTAAGATAATTGGGTGGAAAAGTAGATAACAATCATGAAGGATCATCTGTTTAATGTATTGACTCATATTGACTGTCTTTGCTCATCTAGTAGCAACTTCATATCAGATATAATCATTGTTCGGACAGTGTATCATATAGCCTGAAGGAGAGTAGGGGAAAAGTTTTTATAGTTATGTCATGTCCCTGTGTCCTTCTGTGGGTGGATTGTGTCTTCAAATAGTGCTCAAGGTTGTTTATCATTTGGGGAGATTGCTAAGGTCATCTGGGATGGCTCTTCCAGTGTTGGAGGGAAATGGCCTTTTCTTGTTACGTACCTGGTCTGCAAGACTCCAAAGTGGGGAGCACAAGATGACACAGGTGAGGTTGGGTGGATGGAGTAGCACCTTTTTCAGGTACAAGGTTTTCAGATCAGCAGTTCCTCCACACTGGGTAAACGGGAGCTTTTGGCATCACTAAATACAAGAGATGAGTGGCCTTTCTGTTCATCCCTTGAGCATCGGGTGGGAGCAGCACATGGAAGGCAAGTGTCAGAAAGTGCTTTTTCTGTCACTCCTTGCACCAGGCTGTCTCCACAGCTGCTCTGGTTTTGGCATGTTTTGTCCAGAGGAAGTACAGACAGATGCCTTCCACCTGGCGCTGGACCACCACTGCCCCAGAGCTTTTAATACTAGGTACCTCATTTTCTGTAAATGAAAAAGTCTGTAAGATGCTGGGAGGGAAACATTTCAAGAGCATTACACCTTTTTCCTGGGTACCTCTATAAGATTATACAACTCATTTCATGCATCTGAATTTGTTTCCCTGGTGTGAAACAGGGAATAGTAATGCTTCTTAAATCAGTTTTAGTACAGAATTGTAGCCAGATTGAAAAGGTGCTGAAAAGATGCAGCACACGTAGGTCATAGGTAGTACAGGAGTCTTCCAGTGGCAAAATGTATTGTATTTGAAGATCTTGACAGCAAATCTCTACTACTGCCTCCTGTCATAGACATTGCCCTGCTCTCATCTACTTATTTTTCTTTTTTAGCAAGAATGTGATACAAGAACTTACAGCCTTCTGGGCAGACTTGCCTTTCTTTCACGTGTGGACCCAGTGCTATATGCAAAAGGGCCCTAGTCAGTGTCTGTATATTCTATGCACTTCTGTGTTAAAAAACACTTAAGGACATCTTTTAATTTTGCAGTTTCTCATCATTTGTTGACCACACAAAAGGAAAGGCTGCCCAGGCTAATAACAAAAACACCTTCTGAAAAGAATTTAGCTGCGTGCACAATGTTATGCAATGGTTTACTAGGTGGAGGTTTGACAAATAACTTCTGCAAAGGAAATTACAAGAGGAAAGCAGATTGCAGTTTCCCAGTTTGGAAGGTGTCCAGGGAGATCCCTGAGTCATGGAAAATCCACTGGGATTGCTTTAGTGGCTGTGTTTCAGCATTACATCTTGTACAGAGAGCAACAGCTGGACGAGTTTGTCGGTGGGTGTAAAGTTGTTGGCCTCTACATTAATGATGCGAGAGGACTTTTGGATTACAAATGCTTAACCAGATAATAAATGCAATTACAATTTGTTGTTAGGAGATGAGTTTGCTCTGCAAGACAAATGGTCATCCTTCTCTTATTCCTTTTGCTGTATTTTGTGAAATTTTCTGATGGATTCTTTCTCAGAGATATTTAGAGAAAAACATCTTGGCTGGTGAGTTCTAAAACCCGGTGATGTCAGTGCAGTAGTTGCTATTCTGATTATCAGAATACTTCAGCAATGAGACAGGACAGGGTGTGAGTGAATAACCAAATATATTGTCATGCCTTCAGTTCAGTGTTTGATTATGGAAATACTCGGTTTGTGTGAGTAAAGAGCATTGTGGAATTTGCCCTTCACCTCACCCCAGAGGCAGTAACAGAAGCCTCATATGCGGGTGTTCTAGCTGGTCTGGACTGACTAATAGTAGATACAGCTCATGTCCATTTGCTGAAGTAGACGTTGTTACTGAAAATGGGACTGATAGAATGCTCAGTCTATTTTATGTCTGAAGTCTGTGCTGTAGACTGTGGAACAAGCCTGTGTTACAGGCTGTCTAGCCAAGAGGTTTAGTCTCTGTTACAATTTAAGACCGGTAATTCGATTAATATTTTGCACTGGAGTAAATCCGGAGTAAGTCCAATCAGTTTAATGGTTAGGGACATTTTGGTGTCTGGTTTGCACTACTAAATCTGCAGTAATTATTCAGACAGCAAAAGAAGAACTAAAGACAGCTTCTGGTTTCACTTCTATCTGTGTAAACCTGAACTCCTGCCAAAAATGTTGTTGATTTATTGGAGTTCCTTTGAGTTTACCCTGCATGTAAATTTGAGCATGTGTGTCTGAGCTGCACAACCAAAGCTCAATAAGAAGTTAATTTTGCTCATTAAATTCTTAACCGACCTCTCAGTTCCTCCTGCTCTTTTACGTAATATTTTATCAGAGATTTAAAGGTCAGCCAAGCTCTGACTTACCCTTGTTTTTCTCCATAGGGGCATTTGGCAAATAGGATGCACACAAGAGGATAAAGCTGGGAGAAGTAGGTGGCACTGACGCCCCTGGAAATCGAGCCTGCCTTTGGCACAGGGCCGCAGGAGCGATTCTCAGCCCACGTTTTGAGGGTTGAGCCAGCAGGACTGTGTTTGGGCAGGAAACGATCAGAGAGGTGTGTGCCTGTGTGCTTTGGCACAGTCCAAGCTGTGAATTGCTCCAGCCTAGGAACCTCCTCTGAACTCATTAGTATTAAAGCAGAACAGAGGAGACTATGTAGTGAGAGAGAGGGTGGGGAAGCCGGAAAGGTAGCAGTTTAGACGGCAGTTTCCTAATAACCTTTCCCACACCTACCTTCCCATACAGGGTCTCATCTAAAGGACCTTGGCATGAGAAACAAGCCCTGGCAGAGGGAGGAGGAAGGGAGGGGGAAATGAGGGGAGGAGAAGGAAAGGAAATGAGGGGCAGGCAATGGGCACTGTGCTGAAACAGCAGGTTTTATTGTTGTTTAGTGTTATATATGGTGATATTAGAAGCTCTGTTTGAAAGACGTATTTGATATACTCTTTATAATCAGAATGTGGAGGCAAAAGTGGTATGTGCCCTAGAGATCTTGCAACCTGTCACAGTGAAAAGTTGTATCAAGTAGAGGTTAAACAGCTTCAGTTCTGTTTGGTGTTTTCATTTAATTGCCTGGATAGTAGAATACAGAGCATACCTATTAACTTTCCACATGTCACTAGGCTGTAAACACCGTGTATATGCTAGAAGACAAGCTTAAAAGAAGATAGAGAAGTTATGTGAAAAACAATGGTGTTCAACGGGGACAGTTAAAACATGCTCCTTTTAGGAGCAAGTCTGGTAATTCAGAATAGGAAGCAGCCAGGTGGGTACACTTCTTCAGAGAAGAAACTAGGGATTATAACGGATCACGAGAGAACAGAAGTCATACAGGTTTTGAGGTTTTTTATTAAAAAATGAAAAAAAAAAGTCGTTGTCTTCATGGAATATATAACCAGGAATGCAGTCTGGAAGACACATGAAGTAATCTTTGCACTCAGCATTGGTAAGGTCTCAGCTGGAACATTGTCCCCACTTTTGAACAGTGTACTTCAAGAAAGATGTGCTTTGACTAGGGAGAGCCCGGAAATCAATTAGAAGAGGAATGAGAGGTCCAGAGGACATGACCTCTAAGAAAGCCTGAAAGAGCTGGGCTTGTTTAGCCTCAAGAAAGATGACTGAGGAGGAACACTACAACAGCCTCTAATAGGCTTGAAAGCTGTTATCAAGAGGAAGGAAAAATCTGCTCACCATGCCTGTGGTTGATAGGGCCGGAAGTAATAGGCTTAAATTGCAGCAGCAGGGATTTAGATTAGACATGAGCCTGACTATTCAGTTTTCATCCCCATCCCTCTCATTGGGCTCACTCCAATTCGCTGACATGGACATGCAGCCCATCTTAACAGAAAATGCAGTGATGACAGTCAACTGTTTGCATTATTGTTCTCATATGCCTACCTATACCCCGGTGTGTCCCTGTTGCTCTACCCGTATTGTAGCCCTGCATATAGAAGTATGTATCTAAGTCATGACCTTTGTCTCTCCAAACATCTGTGTGTATTGTTGCATAAACAGGTACTGGTTTTCCTCATTCATTCTCTTTGTATTTGGCCCAGCAGACTGTTGTCTCATGCATGTGGTTTGCCTGTGAAGGGCAGAAAAATGAACAGCAGATGCTTCTAGTGACCTGTGAAAGGGGACTGCCACAATAAACCTTGATGGTTATATGTACTTTAGTGCTGTGGAGTCAGAGAGAACTTTGAGAAGAAGGAGAGAGACAGGATTTAGCTCTCTTCCAGGAAGCAAAGAAGAAATTAGCCAATGATTAAGGAGGAAAAAAAGGAAGCAGTACAGTTCTGGGTGTGTTTGAGGGTGGGGAAGGTGTTAATTGACTTTCTGTGAGATACATTTTTCTGCCAAAAAGCAGTGCCCTTGATGGATTAAATTCTAATCTGTTGCTGAGCCTTAAGAATGAGTAACTTCTGTGGTGGCAGTGTAGAATAGAAACACATCTTCCAGTACTTAAACAGCATGTGCTTTCTGTTTTGTACTGCTAGGACTGCGAATCAAGAGATTTGGGCCCCTAGTACTGATGGGGTTTTAAAGCTGCAACTTTTTAAAAAGCAAGAAGGAAAAACAGTATAATGGGAGTGACAGCCTTTTGTTTGCTTTTCTGCTTTTCTGCTATACAGTCAGATCTGTGGCAGTAGCTGAAAAGTAAACATTGCTTTCTATGCCAGCAGGCTCTGTGAGCAACTCACGTATGCACAGCAGTCTCATCATGCACAAATGAGAAGATAACATCTGCCCATACCTACAATGTTTTATCTGGTATATCTTATGTATATAGTTCTTGTGTATGTAAGGTGGGAGTGGCATAAATATCTGCACATACACATACTATGTGTATGCAAATGCATGGAAACCCAGTGCTGTTTTCCAGTGATTACAGAATCATAGAATGGTTTGGTTTGGAAGGGACCTTAAAGATCATTTGGTTCCAATCTGTCTGCCATGGGCAGGGACACCTTCCACTAGACCAGGTTGCTCAAAGCCCCATCCAACCTGGCCTTGAACACTGCCAGGGAGGGAGAATCCACATCTACTCTGGGAAACTGGTTCCAGTGCCTCACCACCTTCACAGTAAAGAATTTCTTTCTTATATCTAATCTGAATCTACCCTCTTCCAATTTAAAGCCATTACCCCTTGTCCTATCGCTACATGCCCTTGTAAAAAGTCCCTCTCCAGCTTTCTTGTAGGCCCCCTTCAGGCACTGGAAGGCTGCAACAAGGTCTACCTTAGGTGATCCACCCGATTCTTATCAATCGGGAAACTGATCAAAATGTTACTTTCCAACCTCATATGTTGTGTTGTTTGTGTGTGCTTTACAAAGGCTGCTTCGAATTCCAAGGCTTAGGATGAGGTGGAAGAGCTTGAAGGAGAGGAAAGGGTTTTTTTTGGGGACTATTTTGCTGTTTTTTCTTGGGTTGTCAGTGGACTTGGGACACAGATCAGGTGCCCAAGTGAGAACTTTTACCAATGTGCTGCATCTGGAGATGTACTAGCCACGTGGGTGGCAGTGCCGCTGCCTGTTGAAAGAGCATCTGCTATCAAGTTCTGCTGTGGGTACAGCCATGCAGTTGTGCTAGGCACGGCCCTAAGAAGGTAGGGGTGGGAACTGGTTGTCATCTAGAGAAACAGGCTCTGTTTCACTGCCTGCCTCTATGACACTCCTGTGTTTGCAGTTGGATATCAGGTAAAGCCTGTGAAATGTTTCTCTTTTTAGGGAGCTTTGCTGAGTGGTACTTCTTTTGCTCTGCTCTTTGCTCCAGTTTGTGCATGAGTGTAAGCAGTCTGTGCAGTTGAATGAACCTCGTTCACTGACAGTTCGGACAGGCAGCCTTCCAGGATGCCTTATCGACCTCCTCAGTATTGGAAATGTGCACTCTTCCAGCAGGCTGCCTCTTATACCTCAGCCTGGTGAAGTGGACTGAACAAAGAAATGAAAGGAACCTATAAGGGAACAATCCTATACTGTCCCCTGGAGGTGGGACAGAGATTAAATAGGGAAGGCTTATCTCTTCTACTTCAAGGATACATAAGCTCTGTGCAAAGAAACTCAGATCTGAAGAAGATTGATTTCCATCCACCGCCCCCCTTCACTCACTGCAGTTATCTCAAAAGCAGGTTTTTGGACAGCTGCCTCTGGACCTGTGATGAGGACATCTCTCTTTCCGCTCCCCCCTGACCTCCCTCCCTGGTGGGCAGAGGCACAGCTTGAATGTGAGCCACCAGAATAACCTGCTTGTTATTTGCCAACAGAACCTGGCATAGTTAGCGTGAACTGAAAAACAAAGGTTCCTGGGACTGTTGTTCTTATAAACGTGTAGCTTTCATGCAACAGAAGTCACATGTTAGCAATGTGGTTCTACTCCGTTCACTTGTTAAAACTGTAATAGTTACGCTGGATTGGATTCTCTATTACAAAGGCTTGTAGCGTGCTGCTGAGAACCTCCTCCCTGATCTATTTTCACTGCTTCCCCTTCCTCTACAGTCCCAGACATGTCAGTGCCATTTATCTCATTTCAGCTTGAATTGTACTTCAGCATTGATTAATCCACCATCAACTGTTCCCTCAAAGTGATTGCACATGAATATGAACCTTCTCTGGGGCCTGCCGCTGTATGCTGGATGAGATCCCATGGTGTGTCACAATCTCTGTTTACTTTGTACAAGATTTAAATAAATTTAACCAGGGCATAAGGCCCTCAGCTGTGCTATGCCACTTAGGAGTATAAGTGGGACTGGAATATGTCCCTTTTGGGGACATGGTGACAGACATCTATATAAATGACCTTGGGGGACCTGAGGCAACAGGTATCATACTGCACAGGGAATTTATTATACAGGCAACAGTGTATTATACTTAGTTTTGTAACTTGGGTGGGTTTGATGCTGCTAAGAGACTGAGAGAGAATGGTTGATGAGGTGGATAAGGTAGAGTACATTTGTGCATGACAGGAAAAAAGGGTCAAGGGGGATGAGAAAAAGATTAGAGAGGGGGAAAAAAGAAAAGGTAGATGTGTGCAAGAGAAAGGAAAAAAAGAAGGAATGAACAGGAAGCAAGATAAAAGCAGTACATTTAACTAAAATTCATACAGTGCAGGGTCATAATGTAAAAATGAACATACCCTTGGAACCTAAATTTTTGAGGTGAGTATGCAAGTAAGTTATTGAAATAAGTCTTCAAATCATGGAGGTTTTCTAGAGTATGTAGAGGCACCTGAATATTATCCTACTTTCTCAGTTTTGTTCCCTATTGTATGACCCACAAAGAACCATTAAGGGTAATGCTGGTGTGACTGAGCAAAAGGAAAACTTTGGAGCTGCGCAAAAAAATACTTGCAAATATCAAATACTTGCAAATACCCCCATCTAGAAAGGGACATTAACTCACCTGCGTCACAGCATCAGCCATTTTTTTGAGGCAGAGAGCTGGGAAGTGTTTGACCATCTACAGAGTTTGCTCTATGGCTTTGTAGCTGCAGGGCTTTTGCACAGCACTCTGCAGCTTTTGGTGCTGGTCACAGGACAGGTAACAGCCAGTCTCATCTGGATTGGATGTTCTTCAGTTTCCCTTTTGAGTTTAACAAAGAACAGTAAAGTTTAACATTTCTGGGGAGCTTGGCCATTTTGTGCATCTGAGGATTTGCTTCCCATGGTGCCTGTTGATACTGAGACCTGGCTGTCCTTTTGCTTGAGCACCCATCCACTGCTAAAGGTCCAAACAGTGCAACAGAGCAGTAATGAGACAGTGAAAATAGGCATCTCTGCACAGCAGAAGTGAAGAAGACTGCCAATGTATTATATCTTAGGCTTGGATTCTGTGGTGTAAAATAAAGATTTGTTTCATGCCAAAGCTATTCCTTCTGGGAATGGTGAAAGGATTTCATTCTTTAATAATTCTTTAATAATTGTCTGAATATGTTTGTAGGGGGAAATAAACATCTAAAAAATGAGAATGTGCTTTTAGATGTCATTCACTTCTTTCAATCATAAAAGAAGCCATTAAATGTGAAACACAGGCCTAGGATGGATGCTCATAGAAAGGATGTGATTTCAAGAACACTGTAAGACAGACTGTGACCTACAGACAAAAATTAAAAGTATAACTCAGTTGTCTGTAGCTAAAATCATAAGAAATTGATGAAATAAGACAAATATCTAAGTGAAAACAAGAAAATAAAAAAAATCTCCTCTTCCTTCTGGCAAAATATGTACTATGCCCATATTAATGAAATTGTTGCCTGCAGTAAACAAAACATATTATGTCAGAATTCTGTGCTTCAGTATGCTGGAAATGCTACGTGCAATTCATTAAACTTTTATAATGACAAAACAAACCCAAAAAAACCACAACCCACCAAACCCAAAAAAACAACCCCACTAGCCTCTGAAGGATGGTTGTTTTGGATTGTTATTTATTGTCTGTTACAAAATGAGGCAGCTGTCTGACCTTAAGTCACTGGGAAACTCCCTGGTGACCAGGAATTCCGGCACCCGGTGGAAGGGGGACAAGTAGAATGAGAAACTGGAACTGAGGAGTCCTCCCATGATGGTCCAAATAACCCTGGAGAACCAAGTTTGGGGCTCTTGGTCTTCAGCATTCTGACTTCAAGCCAAGAGGTGCTGGAGCCCTGAGGCCTTGATACTCTGACTACTCATAGTCTTGAGGTTTCCATCCCATCCCTGCTGCGGCTTCAGCGTTGGTATGTTGAAAATAGGAAGTCTTATTGCGTCTCTCAGTATCTTACTAAGTTTGCCTTTCAAACTATGTGAAGTTTTCCCTGTTTAAATTCCAAAATTTCTATGGGCTGTTAAAGTCTTCTTGCAAGGCAAGGTGAAGTTGGTTGGTGAAGGAGCAGCTATCTTGTGACTCTGTCCCACCTTTCCACAGATGACTGCATGATGGAGATGCGATACACATTTCCGTACAGAGATATTGGTAGGCATTAAATGTTCTCCTTTAGTGGTTCTCTCTTGAAGACAACCACTCTTTTACATTCCCAAAATATTACTTTTTCTATATATATGTTTATATATATATTTATTTTATTTCATTTCACTAAGAAATGTGCTGCCCAGTCTAGCTGAGAAACACTTTTATGTCCAGCTGTTCTGGGACCTTGAGTGATATCATTATTGAGCTGATGGGTACCCAGCATCAAATCCAGCTTTCACACTTTGATGATTGTTCTCAAAAATAAGGGACATAATGTGGTTTTAAATGTCACAAAATACTGTTTTTATGCTTCCTGCCCCTTCCTCCTTCTTGTTCCCTTTCTCTCTCTCTGTCTCTTATTTCCTTGGGTTGTAGCCATTTTGAATGGAGGCCATCTTCCCTTTTGGCCTGAGAACTGGACATGTTTGAACCTCAAATCCAGCTCCGGTACATTTTAAATGTTTTATCACTTGAATTGAATCTGTGTAAGTGAAAAAAAATGCCCACATGAAAGTGAAATTAACTGTATCCCCCTCTCAATAAAAAAAAACCCAAAACAACAGGAAACAGATAAAGGAGAGAAATGTAAGGAATATTAACTGGAGGTACTTTACATGTCCCTCAGGCCAACCTGGCAAATGTCTTTTTAATCTGTGCTTCATGAGAACACTTGCAACTTCAAGTATTTTTAACAGCTGAGAGGCTGAGCTCCATTGTGCAGGGTCATGCTGGCACGAATTGCTGGAACCGAGGTGCCCATCCAAGGCACAGAAGAGGAGTTACTATAATTCTTTTGGGAAGCTGGCACAGCTGGAGGTGACAACCCAGCATTTTCCCTCCTAATGAAGACAAATACTAGCGGTTTCAAAAGGAAGGATAATCCATCCTCCATCTGCTGTTTTCCAGTCAGGTGTGTTTGGGTCTGCCTCTGGTGATCATGTTATGCCTGGAACCCTGAGTAGTTTCCTTGCTACTATGTTACCTGAGCTAACTTGATGACTCCTAACATTCTTCTGGCTTAATCTACCCCACTGAGTCACAGCAATTAGGGTGTGGATGCACTTTGCTCCCACTGGGTGTTTCATCCCTTCAAACTACCTTTCTAGGCTTCTGTCCTGAAAAGAATGCCATGCTATCGGGATGCAAAATTACATGACTGGAAGTTTCATATTCTCATTGCTCCACTGAAGGCAGAGTACTCTTTTTCTCCCTGATAGTGCCAGTGTCCAGGGCAGTGTCTAGAAGATGCTAAGTGGCAGCATACTGTCCTCTGGGTGGTTTCAGCCAGTAGGAGCGTTCTTTTGATGAAACGGTTGTCTTGAACTATAATGGTTGAGAACATCGTTCAGTTTTGTGCACAGTTTCTGGGAAGAGCTTTTGCTGCTTGTCTGATCTGCCATGAGACTCCAGAAAGAGTCGTATGGATTAGAAAACTAAGTTGCTCTTTATTAAAAAAAAAAAAAAAAGAAAAAAAAAGCTAGGATCATTACGCCATTCAGTATAACAATCATAATTTTTCTATGACTTTAGCTGAGCCCAGCAAGCTCATTTCAGACTTATATTCTGGCCTCTTTGGTGGTTCTTCCAAACCTGGCATTTCTGATTCCATCTGCCCCTCCTTTCTCTCCCACATGCTTGACCTCCAACAGCATTCCTTTGCTTGTCTTAAGACCTTACATGTCATTTCATTCTCCCTCTCCCCCCAAGAATGTGATCCTGGCCTGAGCTTTCTAATTGTGTGTAGCAAGGATAAAACTCCTTGCCTTGCTTGGCTGCCCCCTTGTTTGGAAACTCACCCTAAACATTTCCACATGGTTTGCAGTCTTTTTGCACAGCTAAATTTTTTTTTGGGGGGGGTTGCCTTTAAACTGATTGTTGTTTAAAAAAAACCCTCCAGCTTCTTCTACCTTGGGCTGCTGGCACTGACCTCGCCTTGTTACTGTTTGCATTTCTTTTGTACCTTTTTGCAGCTGAAATCTCTATGGGCTTTTAAATCTGTCAGCAGCCGCTACCAGGCTCAGTGTGCAATTTAGCTCACTGTTTTCACAAGTTTCCCAGCCCTGAAAGCTTTCCAAATGAGCCATTGTTGGGCTGAGTTAAAGAGGTATTGTCTCTGCTTGGGCTAGGTTACTGTGGGTGCCAGAATCTGCATGTGCAGCGTTCTTAGTGCTGCAATCATCTCGATATTGGACCCCTGGACACTTCCTTTTCCAAACACTCTCAAATATATAGGAAAAAGAAAATCCTGCGAAAACTGATTCATTGAAACATTATTGGAAGCTTGTCTTTATATTGCTGAAACTCTCATTTGGGTATTTTCGTCTGTCCCTGCTCATGCAGGCTGCTTGCTACGAAGATATTCTGATTTGTTTACTTCCCATTAGCACCCGAAACTGGCAGCTGGAGCCCTGTTCTGGTCAGTGCTGAATAAACAAAGAGCAAGTAGCAGTCTCTGCTTCGATGATTTTAGAGATATGTTGTATAGGAAGAGATTCTATTGTCATCTACCTTTACAGGAGGGAAACCAAAGCTGGGGAACTTGGTGATGTATCCAGAGGGAGCTTGTGACAGAGCAGGGAGTCAGCTCCAGATCAGGACATTGTCCTTCATTTTAAAAATGGGTTTTAAAGGGTGTGTTCCACTGGAGTCACTTTTCTTAACAGAAACTGAATTTACTCGTCTGTTCAACCTGATGTGATGCTGTGTGGAAATACGTTCTTTATGTCTGAAACACTGGTTGTCTTTTGCTGTGGACTGTGTGGTTCAGAGGACAAACATCTGGACAAACATTTCAACCTGTAGGTTGCTGTTGACATTACTGCCACTAGACAACTGTCTTGTGACCTTTATTTAAAAGATAAAGTGATTTCATTGTTCTCCTCTTATGGAAGACTAAACTGGTACTGCAGGCCAGGAAAAAGGCATGTTGAATTTTTAGCCTTTCTCTATGAGTTGTACAGAGTGTCTGTGTCACATAAGCCACTGCTTGGAGTTTTTCACTTCATGCCTTTCATGTGATCTTTCCCATCTTTGATTGATCATTATTAGTGGAAGTTTGACATGGAAGTTGTTCAGGCTGCCTCTCTTCATAGGTTTTGCTCTGATAGGGAGAACTTGCAGTAGCAAGGTAAAAATTATGACACCAATAATCTTTGGATTCTTTGGAAGCCATGAAGTCCTCTGCCTTTTGACTGAAGGCTAGTCAACATACCTGGTCCAGATTCCTTTCAACCTATTAGAAGTTACTAATACAGCTGTTGACTGTTTTTTTTCTGTTTTTCTTTGTCACAATCTCCAGGATGAACTGGATCTCACAGACAAGAACAGAGAGGCTATGTTTGCACTCCCTCCAGAGAAGAAATGGCAGATTTACTGCAGCAAAAAGAAGGTACTACTGTTCTCCTGACTGAAGTAGCTCATCAATAAATTCTGTGTGCATGTACATAATTACTGTTATACATCTAGATTTGAACTGTGTGTTTATCTACTATTTACTCAAGAATATGATTAAGAGATATAAGGGTTTTTATCAGCATGAATATGGCACAACTTTCTTATAAGTAGTGTATTCATGTGCGATTTCGGAAGAGAATGTTAAAATCCTATGCTGTCCCATTTTGAATCATTTACATGTTTGTTTTTGTGTTTGTTTCTTTTTCTTTGAGCTGGAAGAAAATCTGTCATGGAAATGTTTTAAGGAATTTTAAAAAACTTTTGTAGGCTGCTTAGAATAGAAAATGTATTACTGAAATCTTCAGGATGTCTTCAAATATCTGTAAAGTACATAATTATAGTGATGTCTTAAAACTTGGTAGTTCAAGGTCTTCCAGAGCTTATAGGAAATGTTCCATATTGCACTGGAAAGTGAAGATGACCCGCTCCTACCAATTTCTATGTAACACTTCTCCATTTGAGGTCTTCAAATTTCTGAAAAAACAGTGAGAAGGGCAGTGAATCAGAGACTGATGTATCACACCAGGTATTTTGTCACTGGCAAAATGATGGCCAAGTGAACTGACAAGTTGTATCCCTGCTGTGAAACTTGTAAAAGAGGATACCTGCAGAAGTGGTGTGGTGGAAAGTTTTGTTGCTTTAGGAAGTAAATAGTCAGAAACAAAGAAAGCCCCAATAACATATATTGATTAGAAATAAATGTTACGTAAGAAAGGTGTGGTGAATTTGTTGGTTAGTTTTATTTCCTGAATGTGCAAGTCATGCCATGAGAGCATCAGTCTTTGTATGTAAGTCCATATAACAGAAGCTGAAAGAGGAGGTTTAGATTTCAATACTGAAGGTGGCAGATTGATGATGGTCCTTCTGAGGTTGTGTTTCCTGCCTTTCTTTCCTCAGGGAGGGGGAAAAAATTAGTTTTACTACTGTGTAATTAAAGAAAACCTCAGTCAAGCCAATCAGATGGGTGCTTTGCATGTGTGTTGCTTTTGGTTGAAATGCATCCCACAGGGAAGTGAAGAGCAACCAATTAGTTACAGTGCCTCTGAGCTAGCAATAATTCAGGAAGTGCGTAAGAGCCATCTCCGTTGTCTTTGGTGCTCTCTCCATTCCTCTTCCTGCTGGTACACAGAGCTTGCAAGTGGAGGGAAGGTGCAGGCTGCTGTGATTAATGTCTGCTTTACATTTTTGCTGGCCGGCTCAGCTGGCTTTTTCATCTCTGATGGGACAGGATCTATTTGTAGCCGTCTTAGAGAACCACACATTCCACCTCCCAGACTAGTCAGCCTTGGCAGGAAGATTCAGACTTTAATGTATCTAGTATGTAGGTTGGATTCATTACGTTACACTTTTTTTTTTTTTTTTACAAAAAGCAGTGGATTTGACATAAGAATCTTGAAGACCTCCAGAGTTAAAGAAGCTGCATACTGGAAAAATCCTTATAAAGCATTTATAGTGCAACCTCAGTTAGCTGAACTCCAGCTATCCAAAATGATGTGCTAACTGGAACAGGATACTGTTGCCAGATGTCAATTCGTTATATTGTAGATACTTTCAATTACTTGAAACCTTAACTGTCCAATGTTATTCCTTGTTTCTCTCACAGGCGGTCAGACATCAGTGATGACATCTCTCTCTCTCTCTAGCCTACTACCTAAGCCACCTATCATCATTGTTTTACAGTGACAGAGAAGCTTGTTGCAGGTTTCCCTTTAGAGGAAAGCTGTCTTTTCGCTGAAGAATTTGTAATCTAATTTTAGTCATAAAGGGCCCAGTTCCTCAATTGACTGAATGCTGTCAGCCATCCAGGACAAGCCCCCAGCGAACTCTGCCTTGCTCATGTTGGGTTCTTGGAGTTTCCTGGGAAGCAAGGGCTCTACGCTTTGTAATGTGGCAAGTGAAAACACTATGAACTATGAGGTCAAGAAGTGCAAGTTGAGGCAACTGTTCTCAATCATAAATCTCGAATGGCTTTTCTAGTCTAAAAGTAACAGAAAGTCAGAACTTCCTGATTTCCTCCAAAGGTGGCGAGAGTAGTGGACTGTCTTAAGTCAACAAATGTCACTTGCAGAAATGAAGAACGGTCATTGTTGCAGGCAGACTGTCCGTTTATCATGGCAGCTAGTCTTTGGATGTAATCTTCTATGGTACTTGTTCCCAATGTGGTTGCAGAAAGTCACTATTGTATCAAAAACCTCATTCCACAAGTTTCTGATACCAAACCTTTCTGAAGAAGTGGGGGAAGACACGTACGTCTGTGCATTTAAAGTTATGTGCCAGGGGCACAGCTTGCCAGCCAACATCCCTCAGTACTTAAAGAAGATTCTGGATTGAAATTTCATGATTGTGGCTGATATCTACTGAGGAGCATTCGCGCAGTATGATACAGCCATGTTTGCTTTGGTCACTTTTGGCCATTCTAGGTTCATATCTGAAAACTGTTAGTACTAAAAAGAAATCACCAATGACTGATTAGTCTAAAGGAGTAGCTTCAGCTAGCAGCTATAGTGAATGCGTCACACTCATTTGTGGGGTAGCTATTTGCAAGGAATAAAGGCTGGTCTGTTGGAAAATGTCAGTGTATTCTTAGTCTCAGCTGTCCTCTACATTGCCATTAGTCAGTACAGAGTGGACAATGAGAGATGCAGTTTTCTTAGTTTGCATCAGAAGGACCATTAATCAGTCACCACTAATGGCAACCTGACCCTCTACCCAAAACACCAGTGCTACATGTTTTAGATTGCCTCTTCCTCTGTAGTATGAACTTCTCTTGAAACCATACTGAGTTACAAGTAAAGCCATGTGTAGACAGAATTCAAATGATGACATCCTCCCCCAGTTCAGGTACTTTACTCTGTTTTTGTTTAGGATAATCTTCATGTCCCACCATCAGCTGAAGTTTAGACTTTCTTAAAACATATAATCCACTTCAGTAATTCCTTCCTGTAAAATTATCTCTAGATTTCCTGATAGTTATGTGTTTTGCAGGAATGAGATCAAGCAACTAGACCATGCTTTCAGATGTGTTAATTTGTAATTTTCTAATGTCAAGGTCAAGAAAAATGCTGTTACTCTGTGCTGTTTTACCAGGAGCTGGTGCTAAAGTACATGATCTCCTTTCTTTAGGAAAGACAGAACAACAAGGAGAGGTGGGGGAGTTGCTCTGTATGTGAGGGAGCAAGTAGAATGCATTGAGCTTGGCCTGGGGGCAAATGAGGAACGACTTGAAAGCTTGTGGGTTAGAATTAAGGGACAGGCTCATAAGGGTGACATTACTGTGGGTGTGTACTACAGGCCACCAGACCAGGAGGAGGAGGTTGATGAGGCCTTCTACAGGCAGCTGCAAGCAGCCTCACAGTCACAGGCCCTGGTTCTCATGGGGGACTTCAACCACCCTGACATCAGCTGGGAAGACCATACAGCTAGGCAGG
>Ga0065711_1035257_pt1 | contig 22571 bp, 7 predicted proteins | sample Hoacrofraction12_FD_59098 | JGI IMG/M metagenome (GOLD analysis project Ga0065711, IMG submission 59098) | Hoatzin crop microbial communities from Cojedes, Venezuela - Epithelial fraction 12 v2 (version 2) | ecosystem: Host-associated > Birds > Digestive system > Esophagus > Crop | place... | reverse complement strand
GTCCCCCCCCTCTCCTAATAGCCAATAGCATTTAACCCGTGAAGTAAGCAGACGGAAGTGATGCTGTAAACCTAGGCTATATAACGCTGTGTTATTTATCAATAAACGCCATTTGCCGTCCACCACATTGCTGTCTGCATGCTGATGACCCGAGCGGCCGAGGGGTGGGTCGCCGAGCCGTCCCTGAACCAGGTCGCCACGCCAACGAAGGCGACACATACATCTACAAAAATATTCAAGAAGTAAGAGTGTTAAGTGTTTGGGGTATATGTATTTCTTGTAGGATTAACAGCACACTAAACAGGAGAAAAGGCTCCTTTCATCGTTATGACTAAAAATTCTCTGTAGCCAACAGCCCTACAGTACTGGCATGTGGATTAGACATTTGCTGATTTAACCGTGTATGTTGTCCTAGTAGACTTCAATACAAACAGGAAAAATTTTAGAAACATGTTGTATCACAGCAAGTAAAATGCTTGGTTAAGAAATTAAGTATTTAGTCAAAAAAAGGTTATTATGGGTCTGCCATTTTATCAGGTTAAAAGTCTAGGCAATGCATACGTTCTGTTTACACACAAATACATTACTGATTTCTAGCAGTTCATTTACTTGCACAAAAAATCTGTATCTAAATATGATCTTCAGTTCTAAGCCATATGTACTATGAGATTGACAGACTAGATGGTACTTAAAAGTGTATACCTTGCAAAAGGCAAAATGGGAAAATATTGAAGTTCTGCATGGCAGAAAACAGAAGATTTTTAACAAAGCATAGGAATATGTGATTATCTTGCTTAGATTTTACCTGTTCTCAAGGCACTACAGCTACATACTTGAAATATATCTTCTTTCAAAAGCTTTGTAGATTTTGTATAATAATATCACTTCAGACATTTGTCTGAAGGCAGATAGCAACTCTGTTTTAGAAGCAAAGCCATTTAAATCCCATGAAGTCCCAGATTTTTGCATTCAATTTCTATTGCAATGCCTACAAGTTTCCATAGTATAGAATAAAATAATGCTGTCCTACAGACACACATGTATATTAAAGTTTAAGAAATGTTCTGACATAAACAAATGAGGTTAAAGAGAATAGCAATAGAGACACCCTCAAGATTCAATTATTCAAAACAATAGTTTATCTTCTGCTCCTACTTCTGAGCTACATATGTTTGTACTCCAGAGCTAACAGTGGGGACAGCAAAACACAGTTGCTGCAGTTTGCTTTTGGCTTACAGGAGACCTTGGAAGTTTCTATCCTGGAGAAGGCATATACATAATCAACACAGAGGCAGCCAGGTTTCAATCTTCTGCACCTATTGCTGGGGTCTTCTGACTAGATTATTTAACTGTGTCCCTTTCCCACCTGTCTTTCATTAATCTGAAGATTCCCAAGTTTGATGTTCTGAAACTTCTTTACTCTTCTTTTTCTATCAGTAGAGTTAGTTGTTTCAGGTCAATCAGCCAACTGAAATGGAACAGGGCAAAAAAAACTGGAGTGCTCACTGGCTAGAGCAGGAGAATTATGTTTAAAACGCACATACGTAAAATCCTTGGCAGGGATCAGGTGAAGGCTATGTGGCTAAATAGGGTTTATGGATATATACCTAATCCTGGAATTGAAAAGATGCCATCTTTTACTTACACCATTTACATACTTACATTGTGCTCAGTGACCATGATGAAATTTTCCTCTTTCTCCTATTGCTGTATATTTAACTTTTCAAAATATTCTACAAATATGGTACAAGACAACAAAATGAGGAGTGACACAGTCAGCCTGCCTTTGGAGTACACTAACATGGACCCTTGTGACAAGGTCTGTATCAGATAGAGACAGCAGGTCTCTGGGCAAAATAAATATTGCTGGGAACAGCAATGGGCAGGGACTTATTTTAAATTGGAATGAAGAAAGTTGAAACAAAGATGAGCTGAAATAAGTGAAAAATGCAAAGTCAGTGGGAAATCCCAGGGTGCACAGCATTTGTGAAACTAAGCTACTTTTGCAGACATATGAAAAGTCTTAGGAAAGCAAATGTCCACCAGAGCCTGGAACAGCTATCTTCTGGTAGCCCAACTATGCCAACAGCAGCTCATTCAAAACAGCTGAAAAAGTGAAGTCCACAGGCAAAAATCAAGCAGATATTTACCTGCAATGAAAGGCAAAGCTGTTGTTTTGATATATGAAAGTGGCTTACAAGAACAGACTGTATTATAGCTGGGATAAAACCTTAACTAACTTGCTTTCACTCACATTGTTTAGCAACTGGAGAGACTCGAGTTGAATGGGAATATACAAATGTGAGTGGCATCTATATATGAGTAAAAATGCCAGACTGTCTTACTTTACCCTCCTAGGAAGAGAGAGAAATACTTAGTACTCAGAGAGAAAGAAGCTGACCCACTGAAGAACCTTCCTATTCATCCCTGCAAGCTTTCTCAAGCAAATCAACAAAACCTTTATGTATACTTTACCAGTATTGATCCAGAGACCTGCTACCATAGACAATAATGCTGTCTCTGTACTGTATCCATGCCTAAAACCAGAGAAGTACAGGTAAGAATGACTAGTCAGAAAAAGACACAAAATTTTATTGACGTAGCACTACTGTAAAGTTTGGACATGTAGGAAAATAGTAAAACTCTGAATTCATCCCTAACTCTGAATTTAACCTGCTGTATGCCTGACTTCTATAAATACATGGTCAAAGGGTTCTGTGGCCGTTCTTACCCACAACACTTTCATTCATTTCAAATATAACATCCTGTTAATTTCTGTTCAAATCCCCTCTACTGACATGCCTGACACTCTTTTAAATACTTAAACACTGGGCACTGATACTCTTAAATCTTCTTTCAAGATTCCAGTCATAGCTCCTTAGCATTTAAACATTTTCTGTAATTTATTAACTTTAGAAATACTTAGATATAACAGAAAACACCAACAAACTTTTAAATGAGCACAGAGGACAGTATATATGAGCCAGCACACAACTTCACATTTAGGACTAGATCATATTAAAGACTTTGGAAGGATTTAGAGGTTTCAGTTCCTTGTTGTGTTTGGTATAACACACGACAGTATGTTTATGTGTACCATTGCCCTCTACAGGATGGAATTTTGGACTTATGTAAGTGTTGCAATTATTTTGCTTTCTAGTAGCAAGCTGACAAAGCAGTACATATTTAACTCCAAATGTGGGAGTCTGTAATTTTGTCACAGAAGGTTCTAGATTCCATATCTGATAACATATTCTGTGATAGAAAAGAGGCAGCCAAGTATACAATGTAAATCAGCTGTACAGAAACATATTCAGAATCATAACTTCAAAGAACAAATCTGATTATAAATACAAATGCAGAAAGCAAGTAGCATCTTTACCCCCCAGTAATGTCTTTCTTTATATAATCAGGAGTTTGTACAGGACATGTCCAATAAGCACTTTTGAATATCTAGACTATTTCGAAAATACGTCATGTTTTCAAAATGTGAGAAGCATTTAAAACATACAAGTACAAGAAGAAACCCGAAAATAGTGATCTGGAATTCTGAGCGTATAGTTCTATCTCATTATTTCACCATTATTTGCATTCACAAACTTGCAACAGCAATTCTGGATACAGAAAAATAAGATAGTTAACTTCTACGTTACATTACTTACACAATATGCCCACATTTTCACTTAAAATCTGGCCACTGGGCACACTTAGAACGCTGCAAAAGGTCCACGGTATACACAAAACCTGAGATGTGTGACAAACTGACCCTGAATGAGATCTTAGCATAGCAAATGAGACATTTTGGCACCAACTAAAAAAAAGGCAAAGTTCTCAGGGAATTCCGATCTGCATTTTATCTGAAATTTCAGGCTTCACGAAGTATTTATCTCAGAACTATAAAGTGAGCAAAAATGAGTTTTAGCAGAAACATCGACATCATCTCAACTTCTATCATTCTCTGAACTATCACGTCTCTAGTTTCACATAATTTTCAGTTTTCAGATTAAATCAAATGATTTTTATAAAGACAGACCAAGAGGCCACTGCTTCAGATTACTTGTTAAGAAGGTTCCCTTCATTTAGAGATTAAACTTCACTGTGTAAACCTCACACATGTAAAAACTGAACATCTACGCACAGGCCTTCTAAAACTGAATGAGATATCACTGTCAGGACTTTCACGTGTCAGTGGTATATGGATCTCTTATTCATTCTGCTTTTTTTTAATTACAGAAAAGGATAAATATCCTTTACGGCAAGAAAAGTTCTTTTAAAAAACACATTTCAGAAAGGCATTGAACAAGACATTAATAACAAACTGAAAAGATAAGCAGAATGGAAGTCTGAAAAATTCTATATTTGTATTATACAGGCATTGTTTTCATTCTTGGCACCTTATTTTTCATGTACATAAAGAGAACACAAGCTACAGCAGGGTGAGACAAAGATCAATGCTGAATGTATTACTTGGCATTGGTCAGACTCAGTTTAATAAGAAAAGAATTGATCCATTAAGCTAAACCTAATTCTTGGCCGAAAATGGTTGAAATCTCTTCTTCATACTGCTGGCTTCATAAAGACCTATAATATTTGGAAGAAACAACTCAGATCTGAGTTTAATAAGATTAAATGTATTGCAAATATACTTAACAAGAATCTATCAAGTTGTTAATGATTACTATTAATATCAAACAATTTTTGTATAGAATTTTTTATTAGAGTAGTTGTAAAATATAGCCATGTGAAATGCAATATAAAAAGGGTTTTAGGTAATTTGTAACAGCTACAATTGCAGAACCAAAACCTTAACCTATAAGATATAGTAATTTATTTCATCAATCCAGTTTCTCATACAAGTGCAATTCAATTTGTAAAGTATTTAAGTGCCAGTCATTAACACTGTATAGTAAAGTGCAGAAGGACAGAATCTACTATATATGATTGCGTTATTATATGTGAAGAGACTGCAAAATAAATTACTTTTTCTTTTAGCAAGGCTGGAGACCTATTGTTAAAATACAACTTCAGATTTCTATGAACTACTCTACAAAGCACTATTTCATGGCTAAGATAGCTAAAAGCAGTTATTGGTACTGTAAGGACGCCCTGCACTGTCAAAGGGACATACTGACATTTATTTTGCCTCTGTTACTGCTTCCTTGCAGATTATGTCCCCTTTGGAGACGAGAGGTGCCCTGGATGGCCAGAGAGCCACCATCTCACAACCGCGGCAAGCGCCCACCCTGCAGCACAGCCTCGCTAGGGCAAGCCAGGGAGGAAAATCCCCACCCCTTGAGAGAAAAGCCAGCAATCTGTGCTGAAACACGTTGTCTGTGTTGCCTTGGGTAGCCTGCATCTGTGCTTCTGTGTTGTGCCCTCTCCTTGGACAAGTACAGGACCACAGGCTGACATTCTGCCCATCAAACAGCTTTTATAACTGCTTTTAAACACATTTTATAGATGGGATTGTCTCTTTAAACAATATATAAAAGAATGAGAGCAGGAATTATTGCTTCACCTAGGATGTGAACAGAAGAGGACATAATTGGAATCAATTCAGCAGTGGTTACAATCTAGTTACAATTCTAATTAAGATGACAATGTGACAAAAATACATCCACACAAAAAATCAAAACTCTAAATTCAGAGAAGAGAATTACTGAAACAGGGGTGAGACTGAATGGAAAACAGCGCTAGAGGAAAAGGACAGAGAAGGAAATGGGAAGTACTGAAAGTCAATTATTACATGCCCAAAGTTTATATGCGCTGTCTAGCATCAGAACATTGTGTGTTAAATCTATAGATCTTGTGGATGAAAAGCAAAATGCAAGAAAATTAATTTAAGAAAAAGGCATATTTAAGGTATAGAAATACAGATAGGGAAGACAGCTGGAAAGATTATAGCATGAAGTTAAAAGACTAACATACTAATAAGGAAAGTAAAGGAAAAAAATGAGGAAAAGTTCACGTAAGGTGAGGAAATTGTAAATACAGATTTTTTTCTTTTCAAGCACATAAAGAGTATAAGGTCACTGAGAGAAACAGAAGCACACCTATGAAATGGCAAATGGCAGTTTACCAACAAGACGGAGAGACTGCTTAAAAATGAAATCTCTATTTTATTGTCCATAAAACAAGGTTAGGATTGAGGACAGGATCAGACATAAATCTCCTGGGGGGAGGAAGAATAAACACCAAGAAAATCAGTAACACATCAGAACAGCTCGTCAAAGGGATATCATGCCTAAAAATGGCCTCAGCACTTTTTTAAGAAGAATTACAAATTATTAATAGTAATGGAAGGTACAAGCATATATTTCACACTCTTTAGAAGAGCTTCTGATAGATTAATACATAGAAGAGTAATCTACAAGCTCAGGAAGTGTGGGAACAATCAGTAAGATGACAGGATACATTTGAAAGATAAAAATTGGTAGGCTAGTCAATGAAAAGAAAGGGGATAAAATTCAGAATGATCGAAGTATGCTCATACAGACAAAAAATCTGACAGAGTAGAAGTGCAGACAAATTAATTCAGTGTAGACAAGTTTATGCTAATAAAACTAGCAGCAAAAAACAAGCAAAGGGCCTCTGCCCTTGACAGGCATAAAGTTCAAGTCTCTCACATTGATGTACTCCATTAATTTGAAATTTCTGCTTTTCACAAGAGAAAGAGGTGAGAAGCAAGCCCTCTGAATATCAGAAGAACTAGGAAAGGAAAACAATTTTTTGAAACCTAGTGCAAATTGCAAATGATGGCAGAAGTAAGCCTCCTGAATTTTCTCTATCACTGTAATATAAAACAATATGAGAACATGCTGGCTTACTCGAGGATCTTGGGGATTGGCCCAAACCTTACAGAAATCAGTAGTTTTCTTCACCAATGTCAACGCATCTTTAAGTCAGACTATTGCTTTATTTAGAAAATTACAGAATTTTCAGGAGAGCAAAAAATCATACCTCTTAAAAGGAAATCAAGAAATTAACTATATGTATGACTGTTACTATTGGGCTGATGTGCTAAAATGCATGGAATAGAGCTGTCCCACAATTATTTCTCTGTAGCTTTCAGTTGTTTGTAGGCCACTAAGTCTTCTTTTCCTTTGGTTGTCCTCTAAAACTACCTACTTTGGTTTTTTGGTTAGTCCTCATTAGCAAGTCACTGAGTATTTCTAGAAATTCTGAAGTGAGCACTTCCTCCTTAGTGGAATATTCTATATTTATATTCTATATAAACCAGGGCTATTGATTAACTGGCATAATATTTTAGCAATATTATTCATCCCATCCCACTAAGAAACTGATCATTGCCCACTGAAATCAGCTGCAGTATTGCCACTGATTTAAGTGGAAGCTGGATCAGATTCAATGGCCAGGTTATCAGGGAGAGTGTTTCATTGATCTATCCACAATGACACAGAGATTTCCACAAGTTAAAGCTAAGATAGAATCTGGAAACAGAGTGGGGGGAGGGGGGGAGCTTTCTAATACATACTTCCAAGAACTGTATCTCTCATTAGCCTGTTAATTTAATCAACTTTGGCAGATGCTTCTAAAATTCCTCTCCAGACCTGTAAAACCCTGATTACCCTAGATAGCAGCATATCATCTGCAAATTCTGTTCAAAGTTCACCCTATTTTAAAACACAACAAAACTGAATGACAGCAGACCTAATCTAGAACAACCAATGACACCATTGGTACAAGCATCAGCTTTATCACTTCAGCCACAATTCCTGGATATACTTGAAAATTCCACTAGACTAGAGAATGGATTAAATTTTTCTTTTAACTAATACATGTTGATTTATACAAATCACAAACTAATTGCAACAGAATAAGCTAGGCACATTTTTTAACTTCCAATTTTCCAGCACAGTAGCTGGTTTTAAAAGGAAGCTATATCAAATGATTATCAACGTACTAGTTAGAAGCAGTGGAATAGTGTAGTGATTGCTACAGAAATGGGAAACTTATAGTTAAAATGGAAACATATCATGAACAAAATAAAAGGGAAAATAAATTCTTAATTTCACGAGCCATAGAAGAGTGTTGTGAAGAAGACAGACATATTTAATTTCGATATAGATACTGCCAATCTAGAAAATCACCTCTTCAACTGAAAATCAGATCACCTAACTCCAAGCCTTGATATATAAATTCTCTTATTCATATAATCAATGAGATTATATGTTTTCTCCTTTACCTCCATTTTGTTTTTTCTACTGTCTACTTTATACATTCCTTCCTAATCAGGCACAGCTGCCATTGGCTTCAAGGCAGGATGTCATTCAGTGCTACTAGAAATATTATTTTGAAGTAGAAGAATGAAGATGGAGTTGATACCTGTTTGGTTGTTCATGCTTAGATAAAGAGGTTTGCCATAAATTGCTTTAGTAAAGCAAAAATTATATATGCACAATTAAAAAAACACTAACAAGATTCAAAGCGTGTGATCTTCAAAAGTACTCAATTGGCTTAATTCTGTTGTTAATAGCAGAATTCCCATTGAGTTCAACAGATGAAGAGTCAGGCTGGCATCGAGCACATCTAAAAAATCACTCCATACAAAACGAACTCTGATCGATGAAGGTTTATTTTTTAATGACTTAACAGCTTGTGAAAGGAGCACATTGACAGTTCTGTTTCTACACACAGCACAGCCCATCATGAACCAGTGCAGTACAAGCTCATTTATGAAATTAAGGTATCTGATACCTATGCTTTAGAAGTGAGGAGACTTTTCTCCATGTCTATCCAACCAGGTGAGAAAGCTTACAAAACTAATATGAAAAATGGTGAGTTTTAGGATGAACATCTTTCAAGCAGACTGATCACATAAGACACGGCATGGCCAGCTGACAGTTGAAGCTTTTAATCAGTACTGCGATAGAATAAAATGGAACTATATCACCAGTTTCTGGACAGCTTTCACATAAGGTGCCTAATTCTCAGTGTGAGATAGTTTCTTAAAGGCTCAGGGGGGAAAAACAAAGCACAGTAAAAAAAACACACAGAGACCTCTGATTATAGCATCTGTGGTTTCTGTTGTGCCTATGATGTTTCACTTACTGCAGTTTTAAGGGACTGATTTAGTCCTGGTAGGTGGAAAACAAAGGCGAGTGCCCGAAAACCAGCGTTTTCACACAACCTGGTTCACAGAAGTCCCTGCATGCTTTCAAAGGAAGCTGTTTAACCACCCCAAAAAAAAGTTACTGAAAGTATCATTATGGCAGAACATATGTCTGCAGTGTATGCGAGGCATAGGTGGTGGATAGGGGAAATTGTTAGTTAAAAGGTCCAAATGACTGAAAGAAGAAAAAAAAGAAATTATGGTACAGCTAATAATATGCCTGTTACACAGTGAATGCTCTTGCATTTACTCTGTTTGAAATCTGTTACTTGTTATTGTCTATTTTGCTTTTTAATTTTCAGCATGGTCTCCTTCACTGGTACTCATGTTGAACTCAGGAGTTCCTTGTTTCAAATTGTAGTGGAAACTTCATTTTGAACAATTTAGTCAGGCAATGAAGGAAAGCTGGAGGTAGTCAGGCAGCAGAAGTTTCTGCTATACCTTAGCATGCTGTCCTGTTTATGGTGCTATTATAGTTTGCTGTTCATAGAAGTCAAGGAATTTATGAATCATTAAAAGGTGCAAGTGATAGAGAAGTTATTACAATAGCATTCAGAAATATTACAGGAACTATCACAAAAGCTACGGCGTTAACACCATTGACTGAACATAAATGCAGTGGTGAAATTACTTGATAGCTGAGGAGTAGATATGCCAAATTTTCAACCAGCCTCAAACCAGTCAGAAGTTAATTGCATGTTTTTGATATACGGCTACTTTTGTACAAAACTGTTTTGGGTGTATAGAAAATATACCAACATTCCTTAAAAGTACCTTGCAATTGTGTAAAGACCTTGGGCTGGAGCTCGTGAAAACATAGGCTTGTGCATATTAATAGGTCATATACTAAGTTATTCATTTTCTTATCTTTTGCTCAGAATCCCCCCAATGTATTAAAAATATATTAGGTACCAAACACACTGGCCCTTCATTATATTAGTGACCAATTATTTACATGGACTGTTCATCGCTGGGAACAAGACTTCTTTTATTTTTCAGTTATTCAGCAAGGCTTCTACAGAACAACAGCTGAAGCATTTCTGTGTGTGTGTGTAAACATTAAGTATTCAAAAGATAAGATAAAAAAATTTGGGAAAATCATTATTTTGGTTATCTGAAGACCTGATTTCTACAAGTCTGAATTTCTGAATTTCAAACATGTCTCCTGAACAACACCAACAACTAGTACTTAACAGGCATGGCTACCACAAGCAAAGGCACCTATTTTTTGTTACTGATGTTATTTTAGGTGCACAACCATAAAACTACCAAGGCCAAAACCAGACCTATTTAAGCATTATGCTTTCAGAAAGTTATTCAGCTGCATTTTAAAAACACACATCCTCTGAACAAAAGCAGCAGAAATTGAACAATATTCAAGAGAACGGATGACATTACGTGTAAACAGAATTTATTGTATCCGAAAATTTGCTGACTTTGTTTTCCTAGTCTTTCTTACACATATGATTTTAGGTGACTAAATTTCTGCAGGACTCAACAGGGCAGAACCACAGCTATTCTGCTCAGCTGCTATGGAAATTTCTTAGCTATAGTCATTTTGCCTTATACGACATTCTTCCTGCTCCTCATATTAGCCCCCCCATTAGTCCTCTGCCAGATATTTTTCCAACATGCTTTAAAACAAAGAGTCAAGACTCCATACAACAGAAAAACAGATTAACCTCTTAACTACAGCCCAATTCCCCTTTATACTCTTTGAACTAGAGGCCTGACAGTTCACTGAAGGGGTGCAGCAGGTCAGGTTTCAAGTCCAGAAATACAGCTGTGAGGGCTTGTTTGCACAACACCTTTCCACACTGTCTCTCACTCTAGTTAGAGCTACAGTAAAATTTCCTTTGCTTTGATGAACACTGAAGTTCATCAAATTCAGCTCGCAGAATACATTTAAGGCAGAAGTAAAATAACTCTACCAATCTGCACTGGTTTTTCTTGACTAATGCATGGGACAAAACAGGCAAAATTCCTCAGTTCTATGCTAGCTATATTACCTTCCTCCCAGGGGCACCTTGGGAAAGTCCTTTAGTTTCTCTGAAGTCTTCTTGACCAACTGTGCTGCAGAATGCGACTCTCTCTTCCAGAGGCCCAGCCATTTCAATATTATATTCAATGATTCTTAAATTTAACAAAGAATATAAAGGACCGAGAAAAGAAGCATTTAAACAACAGCCATTCCTTTCTTGAGGTGTTCCGCAGCTGCACCTGACATCATCAACTGCAAAACATTTGCCTGTATGGAAAGCATAAACTACTTGCATAAAGATCTTAAAGAACAGCAAGCAAAGTACAGAAAAGATGGTATGGGGAAGCAGGTGTTCTCTGCCTGTGAGGAGTCATTTAGTTGCTGACAAATCCCTAGTAATAGTAAGCTGTAGTTTTACTCTTCATCCTAACAGCCAGGACAGAGGAATTTGTATATACAGGTTTTCACAATGTTTTGTCTCAGAATTCTTTATCATTATAAGAGACAACAGATGACATGCCATAACACTACCTCTTACTGCAGTTAACACTGCAGGGAAGAAACCTGTCTCTGTCCTCAAGTTCCATTAAAATAAAAAAGCAATAAAAGAAAACTAACAAGTGCATGCAAAGTGAGTAACTATTTCTGACAAATATGTATTTGTCATGATAGCTGGCAAGTGATGCAGTCACTTGCTCTTCTATCACAAATGAGGACCACCACAAACCAGAAATAGTAACAGTTCATTTTTATATAGCACAACACATTTTAATCTGAAAGCTCTTTGCAGAATATGGGCAAGATGGTGAGGGACCACAGCCAAAACCTGTCCTCCACCTAGAGCAACCTACAAAAGATAGCTGGGAACGCAGTGCAAAAAACTGCCAAGGTCTGAGGTTTCAGTCTGTCTGGGTAACCTGTTCCAGTGTTTGACTAGCCCCTCATGACAAATTCTTCCTAACACCTGATAAGAAATTCCCCTGTTGCAGCTCGTGTCGGTTGCCTCTTCCCCTTTCACTGCGCACCTCTGAGAAGAGTCTAGCTCAAAAAGACACATCCTCTCCCACTATATACATGAAGACAGCAATAAAGTCTCACTTCAGACTCAAATCTAATTTTTCAAGAACATTCCAAAACACCATGTGAGACAAATTACACTGTACTAAATTTACCTATCTCTGAAGGCGAAAGTATTGTGTCAATCCAACTGGGATTTTAACTTTTCCTAGAAACACTTCTGATAGAATTACTCATTGATAATTGATGAATCTAAATTACTTCTGACAATTAACAAAATTGCAAGTGCAAAGTACTGCTTATTGGCAAATGTAATGTGCTGGAATCTGCCTGCCACCTTCATGTAATATTCCCTGTGCTGGCTCCCCAGTGGGATTTTTCACAATAAAATAAGCTGGTTTGTGCCCAAAAAGCATATGATAATAAACTTTCCCTTTATATAGCTTATATTGTGCAACACATCTTGTTTATTTGTGTAAATTTATATTGTACATTTCTGGATGTATTTAACCTCAGATCAGAATTATTAGAGAACTGCCAGAGTTACATGAACACAAATCTTTATTTAGCTACAATATGTAACATAACTTCTGGCAAATAACATGCCTGGCTGACAACGGTGGATGCCATACAAGTAAAAAAGGGTGGGAGAAGTGAAGACTCTCAACATTCACCTGGCGAAAAGCTGAAAATCTGCAAAACCTTCAAAGAATCTGAATAACTCGCAGGATTAGGATGCACATGGGAAAGATGACAACTCCTGTACCTTAACTCAAGTGTAAAGCTTGGAAGTGTTACAAAACCAGCAAATGTTTATATGTGTATTTTTTAATGGAAAACAGAGTAGAAAAATCACACAGAAACTGACCTTGACAGTTTCACAGGGATAGCACTTATATGAAGAGGATCCATTATTCTCATTGTACTGAGTGCCACACAGCTGTCCAACAAGAGAGAGATGTCTTCTAGTTTGTAATTCTCTAACGAGAGGATTTGTTGTGAAGAATGCAAAAATGAAGATGCTTTTAAATTTAAACCATTTAAATATGGCTCCTACATAACCTAAAGTCTCACAATTGGTTCTCTAATCCCTTACATCTCTTCATTTGCTGGTTTCAAAGACTAACCAGTCAGGTAATGACGTTTGTCTATTTTACACAGGTAAAAAGCACCATGCAAGAGATAAGAATTAGGCTTCTGCTGTTTAATCATTTCTTCTACCAGCTTTGTGCTTTTAACAAAGGATTGATACTGAATTTCTCTTTGGCTTTTGAAACTCCAGGTTACTTAACCAAATATCCAAATGTGTGCACTGGTGTCAGTAACAACATCTGCGAAGATCCATAGCAAAAAAAAGCAGAAGTATCTTGTTGAGGCTTTTCTTTCCCTGTGTAAGTAAATTTCTGCATATTTCACTTTATAAAACATCTTCTTCTTTATTTCTGAATAGGTACTTCTTTACCAGATTTGATGCTATACTGTTCATTGCCAAGGAGAGACAAAACCTTCAGCCCTTTAGCTGATATGCATCAAAATATGCGACCAGCCTATATAATCCAGCTGAACACCTCAACCTCAAACTGTTGTTAAAACATACTTGCATATTTCATTACATTTAAGGCATGTCTATAAAGGGGGCTCTCAACAGTTCAACTTCTCTTAACACAAATGTTTTAATGAAACTAACAGTGAGGATCAAAGGTTTCTCTCATACTCTGCTTCGTTACTAAATGCATAAGGTCCAGCTGAGCTAAATGTCAGATTCTGACTTGCTTGATTTAGCCTTGCTATTTAGTAGTAATTATGGACAGAAGTCTCATTTACGTGTATTGATCCAGTCTTTAACATGAGGAATAAATTCAGCAGCTGAGCTATGGAAAACACTGGATGAATTCTCAGTTCACGTATCTCTACAAAGAACAAAGAAGCAGCAACACATATGCCATAGCACCAATTCTTACACACGTATGTCTGTAGTTAAACTTGCTAAAAAAAGCTTTTCCTCAGGGAGAAGCCACATCACAGACAGCAAAACCTGTGGCCCACCAATAAGCCATGTACGTGGAAGGTTCCAATTCTGCCTTCATGGAAGACAGTATCTCAATTCAGGAAAGCATTTAATCATATGTTTCGGTCCATCAGAATTCATGAGAGTCCTTAAGTATGTGCTTATTTTTAAAAGATGCTTAAGTGCCATTGATTTCAAGTACTTGTTTAAGTGCTGTCCTCAATATAAATGATTTCTGAAACCAGGGTTGATGGGAGTTTTATCACTGATTTTAATAAGAGCAGAACAGGAACTAAAGAATTTTAAGAATCCCAAATGCTTATCCAAACTGAATGCCTACATGACAATAAGGAAAGTATAATCATATAATGTTGCATATGTTTATTTCAGCACCTAAATAAAGAAATTCTGAATTTAATGCAAAATTCTAAGCTCCTCATGCTAACAAAAGACATTTATCACTGAAGGCATAAGAACTTCTTTATCTCTGTATCACCCTAAATTTTTACCTTTACGCATATTTTCTTACCTTAGAGGTTTGTGGGGTTTTTTAAGACTAACAATACAATTTTCTGGTTAAATATACTTATTTTTTGAGTTATAAAAAAATCCATAATGTAATTCTGTGAGAGTTACCATAATAGACTGTAACAGCTGCTATGGTCTATTGTGTAAATAAGTAATTACAGAATTTACAGACTATCATGTAAATATGTAATTATGGACTTTTTAAAATGTGCATTATTTCCTCGATAGTTTATCATTTAAATATGTAATTATGGACTTTAAAACATGTATTATTTACTCAGACTGCAACAGCTCCTTGGGACAGAGCTGTTCTGGCCTATTGGGTAAACATGTAATTACGGAAATTTTAAAAATATGTATTATTTATTTGCTAGTGCTGCTGTCAATACATCATGACAGCCATTTTTAAATGGATACCATATAGTCAATATTCTGTCAAGTTTTCACAGGTCACTTAAAATGTATGGCTGCGGTGTCATATAATGAAGCCTTTGCCTTGCTAGGTATCTTACCATGGGGTCATCAAATGAACATCAAGCAGAGGACTCCACAAATAGTTCCATTAATTGGCTTTTTCCACAAAGATTCATAAACACATTTAAGAGAAAACCCTTCTGTCACTTCTTTCACAATTTTAATAGAGCAGAGTATATTTCACTGTAGTTAGGAGTTGGTATCTGATAGAACATTCCTTGGAGATTCCGCAGTAAGGCAGTGAACTTTCAGTGTAATACAATCAGTGGGGGGTTTATTGCCTAATGGCCTCTCAGCTCTGAAACAAAGGGTCATGCCTACATTAGCAGATAAGGCACAGAAATGAGAGAAGATCTGTAACACAAAATGGTGCTAAGGACACACTGTCCATACTACATACTTTTTAGACGGTTTATTACAGGCTACTTCTGGTCTGGTCCCATGGAAGGAATACGCCCAAGCAGCTGGAGCACACTATATATGCTCCTAGATAATACCTTCTGGTTACTTTAATCCAAGAGGAATCCAGTTTTTATTCTGGAAGACCACTCCATGAGAATCAAAGTGCTGGAAGTGGGCCTGGTCCCTTCCAAACATCATTCTTGATCTGAACTAAAACACTAAGGTAGAAATATCCACATAACACACTCAGTCATGCCACTTGCATTCTGATTTCTGTACATCTTAAGCAGGAGACGGATTGGAGCAGACAGGTCTGAAATTTATGAAGTGTGGCATGTTTGCAATGTACAAAACTATGAATTCCAGAAATGCTTCCGATGACAAGAGTATATTCTTCAAAGTGGTGGGAAAAAAATTAAGGGGGTTTCACTCATCCAAGATGGAACTTCAAAGACGTTATTATTCTGAAAAAAAGGTAATTACCATTACTGTTAAATATTTATCTTTTTAAACTACCCATAGGCCCCAATCAGAGATGAATACTAGGTGCTCTGCAAACATTTATGAATATCCCAACCTCAAACATGCCACAATTTAAGAAATATTATTAAATATATTATACTTTATAGAATGCTGTTTAGATGCAAAATGAATGTGTTCTTAGGCCAAAAGGTATGCACTGAATCTATGATCTGCTCTGTCTGCATCTATATATCAATAATTCTGACATTTAGGCATGATTTTCCTAATAGGCCACAGCAAAAAGTAGAACCAGAATAACTTACTCTTGTAAATACATAGGACAGTTACATAGTATGGGACTGGGTTACACTTCAAACAATCCTATCCTTACACTGGGAATAGGAGTGGTATTGTCATTTACCTAGAATTATCTCCTCAACTAGAAAAGGAGACAGAAGAAAGATAAAACTCACAAAAGAAAAAATATGTTACATATATTGCCATATTAAGACATATATTATTCATTTTTGCTAATGTCACTTTCTCCATAGTCTACAAGCCTCACGTAATAACAAATACCTAAGAGTTGAACCCAAATAGAAAACACTACATTGGGATGTTTAAACAAGAGTACTGATAAAATAATTTCCATCCTAATGAGAGATGGTAGGGCATCGGCTGGAGTGAGACTGAGTCCAGCTGTCAGCCCAACCCTTTGGAATGGGTCTGGACTAACTGGCAGGAGTCTGGAACTTGACCTCTGAGGAACAGCAGAAGAAACTGTCCGGAGAGGAGATGACTGACAGGGACACAGTAATGTTCTTTGGATACCTGAAAAGACAGAGAGGAGTGAATAGACTCCTCTTTATGTCCAATTTAGACAAGACAAGTAGTAATGGAATTCAATATGGCAAGGGAGATTTAGGTTAATAGGCTGCCCAGGAAGACTGCAAAATCTTTGGTGCGGAAGGTTTTTAAGAATGGAGTGAACAACTTCCACCAATAATGGCACAGCTACCCTGCCTTTGAGAAAGGAAGGTGGCCTCTTGAGATCCTTTCCTGTCTTGTTTCTACAGGGCTTTATGCTTCATAACTAATCCCAAGCCCACAACTGTAGACTCAGTTTTATGCCTAAAAGGCCAATGAAACCCACTGACATTTTAAACAACAAAGAACTCAAAAATATGATGAATAATATGCATCTTTGATACAGTCTAAATAAGGATAACATGCATATTTCAAGATCATATTTCATTTTAGTTCCCCTAAACAAGAATGTACAGAAATAATATCCGTGCAAAGATAACCTTAAAGAAAACTTCACACTGATCAGTCACGTCTGCATAAATAATGTTTTTATTATATGCAACATCAGTATGGCCGATTATTTGTGAGGGCTCTGACTGCACCAACAGGCTCTGCAACCTCTTGTTCCCCCTGCCCAGTCATCTGGCTGCCCGTGCTCAAGGCCAGCTCCGACAAGGGGCCAGATCACACCAGTTTGTTCTAAACAGTGAGAAAGACAGGTAGAGAAGACACTTTCTTACCTCCCTACATGTATCAGTAACATATATCTTATTTTCAGCTTTAAAAAAGATCACACTGTTTATTTTTGAAAGGAGGAAAAAACTGTTTCATCCAAACCTATCGTTCATTTAGAAGAAAACTGACAAGAAAGGATAGGAGTATAGCATAGGAGACATACATATATCCTATACAAGGGACAAGTGTAGGCCCTGTTTAAATGAGAAACAGCACTCCACACACGGAACCCAGGAGCTTTGAAATCTCCAGCCATGAAGAGGATTTTCAGCTCTCTGTGATGAGTTCCACTGATGACTATGGATTTTCCGTAATAATAAACCCGCCTTTCTAAAACTGGTTGGAAATTTTTGTTCTCTGGGCCATGGTACTTCACCACCTGTGTAAAGCAGGTAAGTTTAAGGAACTCGTAGGAAGAGTTGTATGCTATTTGCTGCAGGGTTGGAACAAAACGATGGGATTTCCTTCCAGAACCTGAGAATCTGCTATACTTTTTGCACGTTTGAGCTGCTTATTCTGGAGCTCAGCCTGCATTTGCAAGGTCATGCCGGATACTGTGTCACACTGTGTTGCTTATGCATGAAATGCCCATTTTGTGCAAAGCTCACAAATACATATTCATGTCATAGTATCTTAATGTCCGGGGATAGTTTGAGCATGCCAAAGTGAGGGTGGCTGCCCCACATGCTCTGCTTTTTTGTGGCAAAATAAGGCAAAGTGGAAAGTTGTCAGTTTGAGATTGGAAATCTTATGGGGTGGTTAACATAGCTACACTTCTGGAACTAGGTGGCTGGTAAAATAAGATTTTGCCTTCTGTGTCTGCAATTAGTTATGTGCGAAGTAGACATGCCAAAATTGGAAGCAATGTCCATTTTGTAACAGTAATTATTATTGTGAAGCCATTTTCAAGGTGGGATTACGGGCACTAAACCGCTGAGACTGAGTGTGCTGCCCATGCGTTAAATCCTCATTTTGTGCAGTCTTAATGAAAAAGATAGTTTCTTGTAATATGTTCTGTTTTGTCAGTTGCTCCTACACAGCTGTATGGGGATGCTTTCTTTGTGCTTAATACATGCAGTGATAATTTTTCCACATGCTCCTTCTGTAAATATCCCACCACAAAACATTCTGTTAAACTGGAATTAAGGTTGTAAATAAGCATTGATAAGTTCGAATAAATTCTGTACTAATTGACTTTCCATACAACCTCACTGACTTCGATGGAGAAAAAACTACTGAAGAACATGATGAGCTGGATTCTTATCCCAGAAATGGCACTCTATCTCCACACACAGGGGTATGACAAAGAATCAAATCCTGTGTTGAAGTTTGTAAGACAGATATGCCGGAGTATTAGGAATGCAAGACTCAACTCACACTTTACAAACACAAAGGACAGGATTGCTAAAGCACTCCTCAGTGGCCTAAATCTAATCTCATTGGAGTAAAGGACATTTGTACCACTGACACCAATGACAGCAGAACTAAGCCAGTACTCAGCACTTTTGGAAATCACATCCTTTGTGATTTGAATTAAACAAAACTATATAGTTTCCTTTTGTTCCCTCAGCTAACCTCTTTGTAAAGTTTTATCAGCCCTTCACCTACAGTTACATCACAGGAGGAACCATACATTCCAAATTTACTTTATGCTCCAGCCACATAAAGCACATCCTACTGGCAAAATCTCTGCTAATTCCTTGAGGAATCAAAGTCAGTATTAATTTTCCTCTTAGCCTTGATAGATCTCTCCATTCTTGTGGTTGAAATTAAAATATTTATTTTCTTTCAGTTTCATAAGATCATATTTTATTGTTAACATATTAGGAGAGCAAACAGTATCCAAGAGCAAGTAAATCAGACAATAATTAACAGAAGATTAAATAACAGTACTTAATAAAGATGCCTTCCAAACAGTCTCTGAATGATAATACAAAAATTCACAATGGTGTTCTGAAGCTTGGTTTACTCCTACCTGTAATTTACTTTGAGGTCTTAGCACAAAAGGTGCTTAGAATTGAAAAATATCATTATTAGCATAAAAATAAGGTATGTTCTACCTATTTTGTGTATCAATTTAGCAGAATATATTTTTACACAAGTTTATACTGTAAGCACAAGGTCACACAGGATATGACTTGTCACAGTGCGTTGCCTATGCATGAAATCCTCATTTTGTGCAGAGCTCCAAAATATATATTCATGTCAGAATACCTTACTGTCCAGCAACAGCCTGAGAGTTTCATTCTGTTACATACTGAGGAAACAGATTTAGCATCATTCGAGAGGTCTCCTTCTCACGATACCCAAATGAACTCTCATTAGTCAAAAAACTACAAACACCAGAAGAGAACTGGCCCCATTAATGCTCTCTTCAGTCTGAGACAAAATTATATCCATTCTAACAGCATTTTTTACCATGTTTGTGTGACTATCCTAGTCAAACAGCCAAAATATGCCATCGATTGTATAGTTACCAGAAAAGAGAACCTTAACTTTACTAAATATAGCAAATGAAAGAAATTGTTTCTGATAGAATTTCACTGGCACTGCCAGTGTTCCATTAACTGCAGAGATCTCAAGACAACCCTGGAGATAACATGACCACCTCCAAACTTCCTATCAGCCTGGTAAGCATACATTAAAAGTTCAAGCTTTTGCTTACACTGAACATACCAATGTTTGTAGTTTGACATGCATCAGTTCCTACCTAACTCTGTTTACTGCCTACCGACCAACTCCTCACTGTTTTGCCCAGCTTTAAATTTTTTTTCTCCTCTAAACACATCCATACCGAAGAACAGGAAACGAAATTCTTTGAAACTTAAGTCTCAGGGAAGCCTTATTTTTACAAGTCATAAAATTGAGATTATTGTATAAGCAGTTTCAAGTGGGACAGCTTGCTCAACAAAATCCTTAAATCTAACGAAATGCCAGTTTGCTTTAAGAAAATAAATATTACCTTGGTCTTCAATAAAACAGCAGAAAGCAGTAGCAGTTTAGAGATCAGAGCAGATAACCAGTGTAGCCTCCAGACCAGAACAGCAGGTTTGACATGATATTCAGGTAAAAAGCCAGAACAGAACAGCAATTAACAGTTAACAGGCCACTTAAATTAAGAGCTTTCCTTGAGAAAACAGCCTCAGACCTTCAGAGACACTAGGAACTGACAGTTCAAGCAGGAAGTGGCAAAAAATCGAAGTGTATGGGGAATTTCCTCAACAGGCCTTTTATCCACAGAATGTACAAACCCAGAAATGCCTGGCCTAAATGTAGATGTAGGGGAATGTAGCTGCAGAGAGTAGGGAATAAAGAGAGAAAGGAAATAGATTTTGAGCAACGACCTTTTGAGAAATGAAGACATAATTTTCTTCTCAGAGCCAAAATTTTCCATGGTTTAATTCTTAGTGCTAAACTGTGCTTTGTAACTTTGTCATGCAACTTGCCACCACAACACCTGGTAACGCAAAACAGGCGCAGACAACTTGCAGACAGACATGGATCTCGTGCAACAGCTATGGCTTGCACGCCACTCTGACTTTAGCGCACTGTGTGCTCCCACAGACCCAGCAAAGAGACAATCACACTGGAGAATCACACCCGCAGTCCTTGTACGAGCACACCCAGCAGCGGCACCGATACACACCTCCACATTTCTGTTTTCCTCATTGTTTCAATGCACTACCACCACGTTGATATAAACACGGGCTTCTCAACACCACAACAATAAACGACTGTAAAACCCGCTGCCTTGGGAAGGGGCATGGACAAGCATCAAAAGTGGACATCTCAAACTCCCAGAGTCCCCAAACCCTTTTTTGTTTACAGTGTCTCATAAACCTACAATATCAAACATTTTTCTTTCATTCATGAATTTGACCTCTGCAAACTTTTTAAGTCAAGCAGTTCAAAGAGAAATAAATTGATATATCTTTGCTACATCTCTCAACCTCTCATAGCTCAATGCACTCTGAATTTGGGACATGTGGGAGCACAGCACTGTGTGGGTTCAGCACTGTGTCGGAAAAAGTCTGGATCCAGCCATCTGTCTTCCCCAGCCCCTACGTCCTACTACCACAGTAGTAATTTTGCTGCTCCTCCTGCTCCCAGCCTCTACCCCGACAGGACAGCCTGCAAGAGCCTGGAAGCAACACACGCATGTTGCCACCTCCCCAACACTCTGGCACGGGCATGAGCGCGGTGCAGCAGGACACACAGCCCATGTGTTTGTACCACAAAGCCAGGGGAAGGCCACCGCCTGCAAGCCAGATCCAGGAGGGCAGAGGTGCCAAATTAGTTTTACAGCTTTCTAGCACTGAGATGTGGCTGGGGCTAGGGGACTTTTTGATGGACACATGGGAGCAATACTTGCAGTCTGTTTGAAAGGGTCATTTCCACATTTCACAGCAGTGGCCTATGGGGGGCTCAGTGTCAGATCAGCAGTCTGGGGGCTGCTTGTTGGAGGGGGGAGGGACACAGGCACCTTTCTGGCCGTTTCATAGGGCTCACTGGGACATGGGGGGGTATGGTTCTGAGGAAGAACCAAGAGCAGCTAAACCTCTGACTCCGCTGAGGGAGGTTGGGGGCAAGAGGGCTTGAGGGAAAAAGTGTTTAGGAGTGAGGGTGTTTTGGTGCAAGTAAGATTGGGGGTGATGCTGTTTGGAGGTGAAGCTGTTGGAAGCAAGGGCATTTGGGAATGTAGGAGACTGAAACAGAAGCACTGAGGGCAAAGATGTTTGGGAGCAAGGGCTTGTGGAGGCAAGGACCCTTGAAGGTGAGGGTGTTTGAGGCTGAGGGCCCTTGAGGTCAAAAGCATTTAGGGGTAAGAGCATTTGCACGGAAAAAGCATTTCAGGGAGAAGGCATTTGCGGACAAGGGCATTTGGCGGCTAGAGCGTTTGGGTGTGAAGGTGTTGTGGGGAGGGGGTCTCAGCGCTGTTGCCAGCTCCCGACCCACCTCCTCTGGTCCCCTCACTCGCTCTGAGATGCAGCTCTCGGACACTGGGAGCAGGAGCTGCATCCAGC
>Ga0065711_1035256_pt1 | contig 22572 bp, 9 predicted proteins | sample Hoacrofraction12_FD_59098 | JGI IMG/M metagenome (GOLD analysis project Ga0065711, IMG submission 59098) | Hoatzin crop microbial communities from Cojedes, Venezuela - Epithelial fraction 12 v2 (version 2) | ecosystem: Host-associated > Birds > Digestive system > Esophagus > Crop | place... | reverse complement strand
CAAACTATTCCATGATACTATGATTCTATGATTATGATGGGAACAAAAACTGAAAGTGCACACACACACACACACACACATAACATAATCACGCAGACATTGTTTCCTTAGGAAAATAAAAAAAAATGCTTATATGTTTCCCAAAGATTAACGGTATTATTCCTAAAGCAGATAATACAATATTTCTTAAAAAAAATATTAGAAAGTGCCCAGGTAAAGATCTGAAGAGAGAGTCTAAACTAATCAGAAAGCAAGTCATCTGATTCAAACTGACTGCACTAACACATTTTTTAAGATATATCTATATATATGTAAGTTAGAAGAAAAACTAAATTGGCTGTTTGAGCTAACCTTTACAATCTTTTGTTCACCTTTGGATCTATGAATTTAGGTCACTCATCATTTGAGATTTCCAGAAGGAAGTAATGTATATTTCTTAGATTAATATAAAGCACTTAATAAGGCTTGTCAGTCAAAAAGCCTCTGAGAAAAAAAGTCAGAATATTTGGTTATATTATAATAATCTAAATTGCTACAAATCACTCCAAGAGCAAGCAAAACTCAAGAAGCTCCAAATCAGAAGGCACAATGACAGCAAAGATGATCTTGGCTTGCCAAATGACAATAAAGAAGATAAGAAGGAAGAGATGAGAAGTCCTTTAGGAAAAAATATCTCCTTTTAGTCCTTGCACAGACATGGCTGTCTTTATTTGGCTGCAATGCAAAACCTATGAAGTTGCATCTAAGCTGTGAAGATAAGAGTTATTTCCTTACAGTGCAGTAAATGGAGATGCAATAATACATTCGTCTCCAGTCCACACTTTTAGATATAGGACAGAGAAGAGGGGAGGACGTGCATCTAGGAACAGATGCACTGGAAAATTCTGCCTGCCATCACAGGATAATATAAAGGGCTTGTTAACGCAGAGCAAGGACACTCAGATCACAATAAGTGATAAACAACACTAAAACTGTTGCTGATACTTGTAAATCTGTAACTTTGAAGGGTGAATTAACACATAGGTGCACAGTGAGAGGAAGCCAAAAATCACAGTTGCTACACCTCAAAGGTACTGAGAAAGCTGAACAGCAGCAGAAACAACCGTTTTACTGTAAATTAACTTCTGAACAAGGAAACAAAAAATCGGATTGTTTCAAAACCTGGGGCAGTTTTTTCACCACAGACATTCTCAGCTGTCACTCTTTAGGCTGCAAATATGCCAGTGATCAAGAGGCCATACAGTACATAAGAATTAAAGAAAACACAGGAGAAAAACACATAAATCAAAATTTCCGAAAGCCTGCATGCAGCAAATTTAGTAAAAAAAAAGAAAAAAAGAAAAAAGGTATATGTGGATCAAGACAAAGAGGATATTCAGTATCACACATCACAGATAGTCAAAAGGGAAACTGTGGTTCACAGTACTAACCATAAGGGCTGGCAAGCACACAGGAAAAGAAACCCTGTGCCAAGAGGACTGTGGTTCTACACGCAATCTAATAATTTACAGAGACCACTGCAAAGTAAAAGCAGATGGAAAACTACTTTACAGTACAGTGGAGCTAACAAAAATTCTGCAGCAGAGCTAATACGTAGGCCTTTGGTCACTGTTCAGTGTACATCAAGGGACTGCCATCTCAGCTTTCAAACAGCAAAAGGATTGAAAACAGGCCCTCCTCCTTTCTGCAGAAAGGCAACTTCAAAAGTTCAAAAGAAACTACCACAAATGGTTCTGGGGCCCGAGGGACTGATTTATGAGGAAAGATGAAAAGAATTAAATATGCATAGCTTAGCTAAGCAGTGACTAAGGAGAGACAAGTTAACGGAAATTTGAAGGGTGAAAGGGAACAAGAAAGGTTATATAGCATAAAAAGGAAGGGAATTTAAAACAACAAAATGAATTTAGTACAGTGTAAATTTAGGCAGAGTACCAAGGTGAAAATAAGACACATGGATGAGCTGAACAGGTAAAACCACCACATTCCTTGTTTGGTATGCTGGGTGGAGAGCCACACAGCAGCACCGACGTGGGCACAGCGGTCCAACGCTTCTGGCACTCAGGGCAGCTCACTCAGCTCTGACGCAAAGCTCTGTAAAGACAACCTTCCAGAAAAGTGGAGAAGCGACAATTTCTGGTATGTAGAGATAGACCATTCGCATCTGAAAGACTTCTGTCCTTTGCACTGGGGGGACAGGTATCGGGTACGTCCCAGGTGAGCCTGGGCTACAGTTAGAATAGCCAGGACGGTTGCTAGTCTGAGCTGGATCTTCATGGATAAATGAAAACGAAAGCAGGCTGAGCAGCTGTCCTGACAACAGAGTTTACAATAATCCGTTAAGGTCACCTGTTACATCTACCATGTAGCATTACACTTGTGTTCACAAAATACTACAGCACAGTTGTATGGGCACTTACAACATCAGAAAAAGAAGTGCAGAGAATCACTAACACACTTGCTTGTGAAAATGCATAGCAAAATCACTTCTGAGTTAAGTTAAAATGGGGAAATCCAGTTGATCGTTTGTCTGAAGAAGAGGAGGAAGAAGCAGAAAAAGAGGAAGAAGAAACTGAACAGCTTCATCTCATCTAACAAACTGAAAAAAGCATAGTGTCAATGGATGGACTCCTAGTCTACACGAAACTTCAAGTTCCTTCACTGAGGAAATAACTAGACAAACATTAAAAAATGCTTCAAAGCTATTGAAGAAACTGAAGTAGAAATCAAACAGAAATTATTACTGCAGCTCCAACATTACTGCTCACAAGACAGAAAAAATGTCCCTCAAAGATGCAATAAACCGATACATTCAATTGGTGATTAGGAAGAATTAAGTATGGCATTTAGATTGCCTTAAGAGCTTTACTTTTCACAACTGTCTATATCATTTATACATATTACCTCTGTAACTAACATTATTAATACTGCAGCTAACAAAATCAAGTAACTGTGTCCAAATCAAAGCACCTGAAAAGCAAGGTATTAATTTCATCTGCAAATCGAATGTAAAATTTCTCCTGTTTCACATAAACTGAGTGCTGAGAAAGGGATACATTGTTTTCATGTATTTTCTTAGACCCTCCTGCAATAAGCTACTGAAAGACAACAGTACTACTCTTTCCACAAAGACTGAAAAAAGAGAGAAATTCTACATGCTTGCCTCCCCCCTTGTTTTTGCTCTTCTTAGATGTCAACATTTACAAACTTTTGCAGGAGAAAGTTTTGACTCCTTATACAGTAAAAGGATCACATTTGAAAGCCATCGATTACCTTTCAAAATACAACCTTAATACATTGCTCCATTTTCTGTAGACATCTTTACAAGGTCCCATATATATTTTATACGTCATACTTCACAAAAGGATTTGCACCAAATGGGACCACAGCAGGATTCCACCAGCCTGAGGTGGTATGGCCCAGACCTATTGCCTGTCTACATGCTCTGAGTATCACTTTGATCTCTTCTGAAAAGTCATACTGCACAGAGAGATATTCATAACAGGATTTACGGCCAGAGATATCCATGTTTTCCTTCTTTCCAAGAATAAGATGTTCTGTTTTAAAATCAACTATGAAGAAAAAGAGAGTAAAAGCACACTTCAAAGTGGAAACCCTACAGGAACATCTGTATTCTAGCTGGGTAAAAACCTAGCAATAAACAATCAAATGCTCTTCCACTTCTGTCCTGTGCTCTCCTGTCTAGACTCCTTGCCAGTTCCCATTCTTAGTGGCCAAAAAGAGATTAAAATGGACTACATCCCAGATCTCTGAATCACGTTACAGATGGAGGGAACTTGTCAGGGATAGCTGTCTTTCAGTGTACAAGAATCGCACTGGCAAGGAAAACAGATTTGGCGATACTACTTGCATTTCTGTTTCTGCAGCTTACAACAGACTGATCTGTGTCATCTGTTACCTGAGGGTACGTCCAGTAGTCAAAATACTAGAACTTGAAGGCTTCTTTTAGCAGGTCTTACTTTGCTGTTGTTTGCACTGAAGGCAGTTGCTTGAAAGCAAACAAATGGAGAAGACACTTTTTAATAAACAATTGGACATAATTTTTTAAAAATTGGTGATGCTCCTTTATGGTGTATTAAAAAAATTTGCATTAGAACAACTCTTTATTTGTTCACAATCAGTCTAAATTTCTGTTGACTTAATTGATTTCCATTTATTTAAGAACAAATTACAATTACTTCAACTTCAAATTTGACTTGTTTTAAAATAACCAGTTTATACTGTGGCAATTTTGATGCAGGTGTTAATTTCATTATTAACAACTACTTTCTCTTTGGTTTTACAAATTACCAACTGTGCAAAATTTAGCATGATGCAGTGTATTAATTTGTCTAGAATGAGAAAGAAAAGGAATTGTGATTATCTGGAGCAAGAAGTTACTTCAGGAGTGAAAATTTGTTCCTTAGCCTCAAGATTTTCACAAACTTTGTGAGAAAAAGTGGCTATATCGCTGCAATTTCACTTGTGGACTTAGAGAGGTTTGGGGTTTTTTTGCTGCTCTCTTTTCTTGCAGCAACCTTCTAAAAAACTAGTATCAGAATTCTGAAGCTTCATGCATGCTGTGCCAATAGGATGAGAAAATAAGATGCTTTAACCTTTACAATCTTCTTTAATCTTATTTTATTTAATCTTCACGGGATCTAGAAACTCCCAAGCAGTGGCTTGTCACACACAGCTGCTGCTCTCGCTCTCGCTGGACTCCCAGGGAAGATGACCCCTGCCTCTTCCTCTCAGGCTCATTTTAAGCAGGCAGGGTCTCTCGGTCATGCTAGGCATCTCATTTCAGTAATAAACTTAACCTCATACCATAGGTCACAGTGTCATAAGCATGTACAAGGAAAAGGAAGTTTTCCCTGCAGCCATGTTGTACTTGGCTCTCTTATTGCAGAAATAAAACCTGTCATGAGAGTTAGCTGACACCATCATGAAATATCAACCTAAATTAAAGGGATGGCTGTTAAAACAGGGACTGGTATGGACATCCTGCTTATCTTTCCACCACTTGCATAATTTTTACTTGAGCTCCTCATCAGTGGCAGAGGACATCCAGGAGGACATGAGAATTCTCTGGGACACCACAAAACGGACTAAATAAATGAATACCATCTCCCGCCCAACCCTGGAACAAACGAAATCCTGTTCACGGGAAGAAGAAAACGTTCTGAAAACTTTTCTAGTTCTCTCACCTCACCAACCACACAGTGTGACAGAGTACCTGTGTGTCACCTTTCCTTGGGTCATCACACAATCTGCACGCAGGCCGCCACAGAGGCAAAGGGTTCCTGTACTGCAGACCAACTACGGGTCTCCAGTTTTTCTTTTCAGGCTCCTTGTCTCTTCTTATTCACTCTAAGCTACCGCAACTTGCTCATTTGAAACAGAGATGAAATTTTCAAGGGCTGTCTCACAGTAAGAAAGCTGACACGAAGGTATCGCATGTTTCACCCACACTATGGCCTCTTCATCCACGGGAGAATCAAGTTCGAGACTCCATCCTCTGTAAACTAAAACTAACGTATCACGTCACATCTTCCCCCACCCCTTTCCAAGCTGTATAAGGTTCAGGTAGAGCTATCACTATGGCACAAGTCTGGAGCCTCAGAAGACTCTGGCTGATAAGAGAACGGCTGAATCCCTTGGCAAAAGTGCACAGACTGAATTTCAAGTGCTAAACAAGAGTTTGGGATGATATGCCTCTTTCCCCTGAAGCAGCCTGGAATGCGCTAACGCAGTCAGCCCCATAACCCTGGTGAAAAGGGACAGACCACACCACCATGGGTGAAATGCTCATCCAACTATGCTGAGAGTTCTAGTGCTTAATAATTTTAATGAAACAGAAAATGCACTGAAAAGGCAAGCTATGGAAAAGTGGGGTAAAATTAAATAAAATGGAAATCATAATAATAATCCACAAAATTTAGTCTTTCATTCATAAACATGATGGTAATTTTCTTACCAAATACTCTGTGAATTAGTGTGAAAAATACTCAAGATGACATCTGTAAGTACATAACTGTTGTCTTTGGCCTTTCAAGACAAAGTATATGATTAGGGTCTCTGGCATCGCAGACTAAAGTCAAGACTGAATTTTTTTTTAATGTAAAGAAAGACCCCTGTAGTACATGGATTTTTTATAAACCATGATTAGGAGGCAGCGAAAAGAAGGAATATACCAGTATAGACTCACAGATATCTGAAGAGGATACAGCAACATTTAGAGGTCAAATCTTTCAGTGCATCTTCTACTCTAATTTTCTTCATGCACAATCCTTGCCATGTATTCAGATGCTGAAGATAGTAAGGGCCAGATGTTGGAAAGAATCATTATATTTCTTTTATATCTTGTTTCAAATCCTGAATTAATTCACCAGTAAACATCTAATTAGTATTTCCATCCCAGATCTCTGTAAGTATTAGTCTGTAACAAAACACATTTCAGTGTTTCATAATTCATACAAAGGAGATAAAGCAATCGGAGACAGAAATAACCCAGAAAGAATGGAAGTAGAATCTGATGTTCAGATTTGACGATCCTAATATTTAGATAAATTCACTTGGCTCAGATTTTCAGCTAGACTGACTATAACTCCTGAGCAAGGTTTTAATTCTGTTTGCATTTATGCACTTCTACAGCATTTGCAGTGGAAATCAGACACTAGAGTAATAAATTTAAGCCTTCTGACTAATGTACTGTTTTTCTTATTTACCTCTGCAGATCCCTCAAAGAAGTCCAGAGCACAGGTGGAAAACCACAGCCACAACATGTAAATGATGATATTTATGTTGTAACTGCGTATACAAGGGAGAGAAGATAGCAGCAAGGTGCTGCCTAATTTGCAAAATTATGTTCATTTGTACAGCCTGTCACACAACTCATTGACATAAAATGGTACCCAGCAGCTGGCAGATAACATGTGGTACTCTCCTACGTACCACTGCGCTCTCTTCTAAACAGCTTACTCTAGCTGATTGCCAAGGAGAAGCTACTCGCACAGACAGGGACAGATCTCGGCAGCAACGATACTTGGCTGCAAAACGGAGATGGGCACTAGTAGTGACAACATGCGCTGCTCAGACAGGCAGGCACGCATACAGCCTGTGTTTCAAACGCTGCAGATGCCAGCCGAAGACAACTTGACGGCTGTGGCAGGCCTTAGTCCAGAGTATTACTGGGATGAAAGACCTCACTGGGCATGGCCCCAGACAATCTGGTCTGATCACGCAGGTGCCCCTTCTTAGAGCAGGAGGAGGACTAGAGACCTCCCAAGGTTGGCTCTTGAAATATCCCATGACAAGATGGTGACAGTATGTGTCATTTTCACAGCCTCCTAGTGTGAGCAGTGCATTGAAAAAAAGCGCAAGATTATTAGTAAAATCATACTAACACAGTAGCAGAATAGCTATAGCCCTTCTCATCTCAGATCTCCACACTTCAACTCTGCAGAGGTTAAAAAATCAAAGTGCAAACACATGCAAAAGCCAGGCATATAGCACCACAGTTCATAAAATACCAGCTTTAAAGTGTTGTTAATTTACATCTTTTAGAGACTTCTCCTCTCCCCAAAGCAGACCAAGAGACAGTGCTCTGCAAACAGACTTCCTCTGGTTCAGCATCTTTTCCTTCTGATACAGAAATCATCAGTGAAATGGATTACAAACAAAGCAGGCTGTGAAGAGTCACATCCCAACCCCTGCGAGGTTCGGCTGCTCTCAGCAGATCTCAGAACATCACCGGTGCTGCCACCCTGCACGCAGCCCTGGCCCATTTTCCATCCCAGCTGTCTGCCAAACACAAACATCAGCAACAGTATTGGCCTGTTAAGTCAAATGGTAACACTCAGGGGAGGATCACAGAGGAAGTGTTTCCCCTTCGCTAATTACAGGCAGAGATGGGAGCACATTTGCCAGTTCTGTATGGAGAAGCACAGGCAGTGAAAAGCCCTTCTGGCAGGCACCAGCCAGTACCCTCTGTCTTCTAAACCACACTATTCGGAAGGAAAAGTGCTGGCTGGTAAAATGCACTGATGAAATAGTGAGAAATCACCAATTACAAAATTCCAAATTTGGAAAAGAGGAAACAAGTAACATTGCCAAAGCTAATGCTGTATGTTCACCTTTCCCTCTGCTGTGTTTTAGTCCTTCATCCTTGTTCTCTAACCAACGCAATGAACATCCCAAGCAGTCGTCGTTGGCTTCCTTTTAATGAGACAACCTCACAGTCATCCTGATCTCTTTCCAGTTAAGGAACCTATAGTTTCATTGTAGAGTTACATATTTAATACCCTATTGAACGCACACATGCCCATATACATTTGCTACAGTTTCACTTTAAGAAAGTAATTCCGAAGTGAATAGGGACTGAACAACACTTGTCTGACATCTTCAAGATAGTTATTACGCTGCAAAATCCTCATTTGCATTTATCAAATCTCATGACAAGCTCAAAGCCTTATTCCTAGAATGCACCTTTGAAACTATGCAGTAAAACTAATCTGTGCTTCTCTGCATGAACAGGGAGTTTAGGCTTGTAACTCCCATCAGCATTAAAAGCAGTTCCATACACAAGTCCTATTGAATCCAGACAAGAGGAAACCCTGATAAATCATTTTTCCTTGAATTTCTAAAATACTTCCAGAGCACCTTACTTTCATATTAAAACATCAAAGAACCACATTACTCATTTCTGAACTGTAACATGGTATTTTAAAAATAGTTGCAGAAATGTCCTTGGTACACTTAAGCCATCAAAGACCACAATCTGGGGAGAAAACCTTTTACAGCAATCTGCTATTTGTCATGTAAAAACAGTGACATAATCACTAAAAGTCTGAAGTCTTCCAAGTCCTGGAGTAAAAAATACCCATGGCTAACAAACTACTACTGGCTGCCCAAAACAAGTATCCATACAATAATTCATTTATCTGATGTAAACCCAGCAATTTCCACTGAAACCCTGGATGCTTTAAAAGGCAAAACCAAAAAGCTAAAAAAATGCGCAGCTAGGAACACAAGCAGCCTTGATAGCCAGACCAAAAAAAAACCAAAAATGCTGCTAGGAATTACTTGCTCTGCATTGAATATATATATAAATTTTCAATATATTTAGCATAGATCCTAATTTCAGTCTTGAAGTAGGCAGCTTGCATGATTCAAGGTTAAAAGCCCATTATTTGTTTTTAAGTCTGTCACACCGAACAGCTAAATACTCCGGTAAGGAGGCGATACAAGCAGTTGATCTACGACAGATGATAAGATGTGCTCGTAAGTATGAAGCTATTCTGATTTGTATTACCCTTATGATGTGTAAGAGCCACGTCGAAGGTTGTCCTCATAGACATCTTTAACATAACGCTATGAACGACATGTTTCTTCTTTTTGGATATTATTTTCTTCGGTCATTAATTTAAACAAAACTTTAAAAAGCTGATCAGTATCAACTTCAGAACGAGAGATTTATCACACACACAATGAAGTTCCCCCTGAACAGAGGAGAAAAGGAAATGCTGGGCTCTGCCTGCGTATTCACATGCAAAGTAACAACTCCCCTTTCCGACTACCACCTTGACATCATGCAGCATCTGCCTTCGACTTTTTGCATATGCATTGAAAAGACACACCTCAGAAAACAAAAAGACAGTTTTAAAATCAAAATAACCATTTTGTTACTTACAGCATTTGATAAAATGGTAATGAGACATTCTTTCATCTCAGGCTGCAGTCTTGCTACAGGTTTCAGCATTCTCTTCTGCTACAACTGTCATGCCCAGAAAATGCATTATTTAGAGCCCTTCCTCAGGTATCCAGTATACCTCAGAATACATTATTTAACGTAGTTTCTGTTCCAGGATCTTGCAGAGGCTTCCAAGTCATCCTCACCCGACTGCTGGAGTTACGATAAACCTCTGTGCGTCTTGAGCCATGACTACTGCACGTGCTATTGTAGCACAATTGATTGACACCGCTCCTAATCCCACATCCCCAGGAATAGAAAGATTTAATTGGTGTGCACTTGCAGCCACATTCTTCCAGCACTGAGGTGTGCTGCTGCACTGCGGCTCTAGCAGTCCTGCCAGTTAATGGCTTTTCAATAGCTTTCAAATGGCAGCAAACTAAGCTTGATGAGTGGGCTCGAATGGAATAGCAGAACAAGGGATCTTAAATTTTATTTGTGTATGTTGCTCATGTGCCAAATGTGACCAGATTCTTAGCTGGTACTAAAACAGGATTATTTTTAGTTGCCACCAGTTGCTGTGTGAATAGGAAATTGATACAGGTTGCCAAAAATAACCACCTTTTAGCATCACAGATCATTTTTCAGTATGTTGTAAGGTAAAAATCAGGATAGAGCTCACAGCCATCTTCAGACTCTCCTGGTTTATGCATGGGTTCGTGTAAAATGAGCTAAGAAACATGCTTGTGTGTATGTTCCTTCATATGTTTTTGTTTTGTCATTTCTTTGTATTACATCTTTTTCACAGATGGAATATTTATGTCAGAAGAAACTGCAAGCTTTGCATAGCTTATATCATGATTAATGCACGTTACCTAATGATATTTTAATCACTGATCGTAAGATAAAAAGCCTAAGAAAATGCATCACTAAGAACAAGTCCATACAATTATTTATCAGACCGTGGAATAACAAGGCAATGTACACTGACGCGCTGCCCGGTTGCAGACTGAGGGCACACAAAAGGCAGACCTGCATTGTATTTTAAACACCCAGGCTACATCATCCTCTGAGCACAATTCCTGTGTTACTTTTCCAAGAACACTCACCCCAGAAATTTGGTTACTTTCTTCGAGAAACCTATGGCAGAACAACACTAAAATATTTTCATAAAATCAAGTAATAATTTAAGAAAACTGTGCTCAGAGAAGATTTACATTACCTTATCATGTGTCATGCTTACCACTGTCACCACTTCACTGAGTGAGAGCTCTTGGAAAGGGAAACTTATAGCCCAGCCATATTTAAATCTTTTATTCGTCTGAAAGGTTCTTACCTACTATTTTGTAAATACACCATTATTAACAGTTACGAAGTGTTAAAGGGAGTAAAAAGGGAAAACGGTCTAACTCCTCAGTGAGGATTACTAATTCAGATTGTATTAACTATTCTGCAAAGTTCCCACAAGAGCAGAAAGATATATATTCATAGGCTTCCAGTGATCTGTTAGCAAAACCCTTAGGTGAAATCTCTCAGCTCATATTTCTCAGCCACATATTTCAAATCTGGTTTTAGGTACAATATGCACAACAATAGTTCTGCAGAACTAATTATTGCAGTGTTTTTTTTTTTCTGAAAACGTAATTGTTCAAAAGCAAGAGAAAAAAATAATCTGAAATAACCAGGGGAAAAAGGGATAAAATATATAAAACACAATACAGTAATTACAATACCATGGAAACTTTTTACTGCAAAGCTCAGAAGTCTAAAGTAATTAAATCTATCCAGACTTTCTTTCACACCTATACACCACTAGGCCAGTTTTGGCCATATGGCTTATAAAATAAACATACAGAGTGTTTTAAGAGGCAATATTAGTCATAGTTCATGAGCAAGTGTCAAGCAATCTGACAAAAAGCCCTTTGAGTAACACTTTTTGGTGGAGACATTCCTGACAGGTTCATCTCTGGTGGTACTGTCAGGCAGGCAGACTGCCATGTCTAATAACATCACACTTCCACCAACCCACGCTGGTTAAAACCGGGAGGACTCTTGGTAAACACTGGTAAACAGGAGCAATGGACAAAGGATGCTTTTCTGAAGACAGAGATTAAAGGAAGAGGAAGCACTTCTGACTTTGGCTTGAACAAAACATGGAGAAAAGGGATTTGGATCTCTCTCATTTCAGATCATAATATATGTGTTTATTTATTGAATTACCATAGTGAAAATACAGGATGGTGGAACTTGGTAGCCTTTATGTGACAGGTTAGACTGCATACTCCATCCTGCAAGAATTCAACGAGTCCAAGTAAAAGGTCCTGCACCTCAGTTGGCACAAATCCCCGTATCAATACAGGCTGGGGGATGAAAGAATTGAGAGCAGCCCTGCGGAGAAGGACTTGGGGCTACTGGGGGATGAAAAGCTGGACATGACTGGCAATGTGAGCTCGCAGACAGAAAGCCAACTGTATCCTGGGCTGCATCAAAAGAAGTGTGGCCAGCAGGGCAAGGGACAGGTTTCTGCCCATTTGCTCTGGTGAGACCACACCTGGAGTCCTGCATTCAGCTCTGGAGCCCTTAGCACAAAAAGGACATGGACCTGTTGGAGCGGGTCCAGAGGAGGCCACAAAGATGACGAGAGTGCTGGAGCACCTCTCCTGTGAGGAAAGGTTGAGAGAGATGGGGCTGTTCAGCCTGGAGAAGAGAAGGCTTTTGGGGAGACCTGATTGCAGCCTTTCAGTACTTAAAGGGGGCCTACAGGAGAGATGAGGACAGAATTTTTAGTAGGGCTGTAGCCACAGAACAAGGGGTAATGGTTTTCAACTGAAAGAGGGCAGATTTACACTAGATATAAGGAAGAAATTGTTTTATGATGAGGGTGGTGAGACACTGGCACAGACTGCCCAGAGTAGTAGTAGATGCCCCATCCCTGGAAACATTCAACGTCAAGTTGGACAGGGCTCTAAGCAACCTGAGTTGAAGGTGCCCCTGCTCATTGCAGGGGGATTGGATTAGACAACCTTTAGAGGTACCTTCCAACCCAAATTATTCTATGATTCCATAGTCCCTTACAGACAGCACCAAACTACCAGAAAGGCTCTTGAATGCTGCAGGCCGTTGACTTCACATTTTCATGAGATTAAGTGGCAACAGAGCTGCTGTTGATATGGCCAACACGTCTGTGATTTCTTCTCTCCTAACATGCACTAGTTCATGTAAGCAGGGAAGCACATGCTGCTGTTTGACAAGGGAGGGTCTGCAACACTACACCGTAGCTGGGTACTGCACCTTTCAGCTGGATCTCTGGACTGTGCAAGTCCAAGGGGCATCATGTACCCACCTGCAGCAGGTCACTGTGCCCTCTCCCCGTCTCTGGGAGGCCATGTGCCAAAAATGTGTGGTCGGCTGCTCAAGTATGAATGACAGCCTGCAGGCGAATGACAGGCAGGCACCAACATTTCAAGAGGTGACACCTGGCATATGGCTACCTCAAAAGGCCTTTCATTTCAGAATATCACACGTACTTTAAAAAAAATATATAAAACATTTAGTTTTATTACACGGGTAATTATCATTAGTGGTCTTTGCAAAAGAAGTGAAAGTTTAAATGGAAAGAAAACAGCATTGTATATTGCTGTCAGCAGAATGTTCTGATGAATGTTGAAGGGCAGCATTAAAGCAGCACAAAATTGAGGAGGGAGGAAAGGTCCTAGAGAAGCGATAGAATGAAAACACTAGGCAGAATATGTGGAAGAAAATGGAGAATGAAGAAAAATGGGAACAAGGGATAACTGCAAGGGCACAGACAGGATGAACCTTGAGGAGAAGTGGCAGCTAGACCTGAGGAAAAAGGAAGCCAGAACAGGAATACCGGAGAGGAAGGAATCTGGTCCATGTGTTGGAAAGAGACCCGATTCCCACCGCAACCTGGAAAGAAGAGAATGAACAGACAGAAGAAATTGCAGCACTCACTGTGGTGGATGTCCATGTCATAAACAAAGATTTCAAGTGTGAGAACAAAAAGAAAGATTTTGGCTTTTGAGATAAGCCCAAAGGAAGGGATATTTTGTTCTCACTGATTTTACAAAGCAAATTGTACAATTTGCTTATTCACAAGAAAAGGGATATTAGTTGTGTTAGGTATTTTCTCCTGACTGAACTCCAGCAATGAAAAAAGGAATTCTGAAGAAAAAAACAAAACATATGAACGACACTTCAAATCCGACCATGTAAACTACGCAAGTATATCTGGAGTATAGCTTTAGAGCACTGTAAAACTGCTTTCTCAGAACATCAGGGAACATAGGCACATTTTCACTGGCAGCCCCACTGGTTTCAAGAATATTACTCCAGTGTTAAATTCTACACAGAGGCACAAGTGTACTTGGACTGGGGGACAAAGACTGAGCTGGTGTTAAGTCTGGTGTTAAAACATTGAATTTGATGTATTTGGTTTTATAGCAATAAAAGAGAATCAAGGTCAGAAAACAATATACATGCAGCCCTTCTGGAAAAGATCCTTGCCACCTCTCCCCACAGAAGGAAAACCTCCACTTTCAGGCTACGTACAAATTCAGCATTCAATGAAATAACAGATTTTTAAATAGAATCCTGGAACTAGTCAAGAATCACTAGGATAGCTATTTAACTTAAGATAAAGACACATTTAAGGATCATCATCTCAGGGTAGACACAGCTTTCAGATCTCAATTTCCAAGGCTCAAAGCTTGTCTTAGACAAAAATACCTACGAAATGTTTCCTACAATAACCTAGCAAAAAAACCCACTGATTAAAATAAGGATTTGCTGCCAAGAACTGACATGCTGTATTGTATTCATGCCATGGAAATATTTTGTTACTCTTCCAGTATCTTCTGGTGTCGCAAACAACTGAACATCTAACATTTTTAACATCTTCACATTTTATACTTCACATATAACTGTAAGGTTCGATAGAGAAACAAAGAACTATCTGAAAGCAATTTGAATAATGAGAAAAACATCGTAACTACTGGTTTTAAAAACATGACAGATGCTCCCCATTTATGCCCTTTTCATTCAGTGCAACAAAGCTTGCTATCTGCCTTCAGATGTTACAATTTCATTGCATTACTTATGGGTTTAAGACTGCAGATAAAAAAAAAATGTAATGCAGAGTAAAATTAACATTACTCATATATTTTGACAAGTGATACTGCTTAGCAATCAATCCTGGCCCATGCTATCCAGCTGCCAATAAGCCACTCTTCAGCTAACATCTGGTAGTTGTATGCTCATCAGGAAGCTAGGGATGAGCCATAGCAGATGTAGGTACTTAGCAAGAAGGACTCTGTGGTAATTTTCTCTACATGCATCACAGCAGAACGAAACACAGCAGTTCTTCCAAATAAATTTTTGGATGAACTGGCCTGGAAGATGGATGTAAGGTTTGCTCCATAGATAGCAGCAACAAACCAAATCTAATCACTCAATCACTCAGAGTGTGGTTGACTAGAGAACCAGATGATGTTTCCTCTTCTCTTCCTCCAACCTTTCCTCCTTTCCCATTTCACTGCAAATGCCTTCATTTTTCAGGAAGTAGGCAATCTTCCTCCCATTCTTCTACGTCCCATTCTTCTGGATTAAACCCTTGCAGAATAAGAAAAATGAAAAAATTCTTTTTCTTCTGCTCCATTTACTGTTATAACTGAATGTATATGGGTGGACTAATCCATAATTTTTTTTAATGGATAGGAAACAGTTGATTAAAATCACAGGACATTATTACCCAGTACTGATAAAGTTTGCAAAATTCCCAGTAAAAGTTATGTGCCATTTGAGAGAACTACTTGCTTCCTCCCACACCCAAAATGACCATTTTTAGGCTGCGTGTAGACCTCTATAGCAGTTCCTCAACTGGACGAGATGAAGAAGCTATCACTTGCGGTGGGAGAGCTCAGAACAGAGTAATAACAAGGCCAAACACAAGAAAGAAATCCCAACAGTCTCATATATAGTTAGTCCTATCTTTGGCACTGGTAGTGACTCGATAATTAATTTCTTCCTTACAATCCGCATATAAGCTTTTTAAAATCAGATACCTTACTGGATTTGATGTAAGGATGTTACAGAGAGGAACCACAGACATTTTATATGAAAAGCCCCTTATGAGACTGAAAAGTAATTATCAAGACACATGTTTAAACGCCAAACAGAAAAACATGACAGCCATCACAACCACCAGACACAAGAAAAAATGAAAAAACAACCATGAATTTCTATGTAAAGATTTATTATATGATCAGATAGATTTTTTGAAAAGTTTCTATTATTCAGGGAAGAAACAGACAAAGATAAGACTTCAGTTCAATATGAAAAGTGTATTGTTATCCTCCTGATAATTAGCAAATATCAGGACTCACTGCATTGTATCCTCAGTTTTTTCTTTTCTAATTGTTTTGATAGTTTTAAAACCAGGTAACAAATAATGACCACACTAGAGGATGGATAAAAAAACAAGAACGGAACATAGGAACTTGCACATCCTTTATCAGGGCAAATGTTACTACAGCAATGTAAATCTTGAAGTATAAGTAAAGAAAACTTCAAAGGACTGCAGAAGAAGTCAGGTAGAAAGTGTTCCTAATTTAGGGAAAAAAAACCTCAGAGAGCTGAAAAAGCTGAAGAAGGTAGTGACAGAATCAGACTCTTCCAGGACTGCAGGACAGCACAGAGCATGGTGTGGCAACTGGTAATCCCAGAGATAACTCTAATACTAGGTGTTCCACAGGATGTTGAAGATTTGTAAGGGGTGGTGAAGTGACAGTATTTTAAATTAGCCAATCATAACATCCAAAAAACCAACCAAAACACAGAAGAATAAAATAAATCTTAGACCTAAGTTTTAATCAAAATTACAAGATACCAAGGAGAGTTCTGTAGATACAAGATGAATATTGGACAGTTTTTATTGTACTGACTATTATGACATACATAATAGTTTCAATATAAACACTGTAATCGAAATACAATATTATTAAGTTATACAAAAGACAATCTGAAAAGAAGAGACTAAAATTACGCAAAAAGGGCTACTCAAGACCTATTTTATTTTCTGTCTACTGTCCTTTTTATCTCATACTAAATACAATATTGCTTCTTTGTCAGAGCCTTCCTGGACTCCATTCTTCATGTAACTCAGCACAGCCTGTTAATACATACTTGGCTCCCAATCGTTTCTTCTGAATGAAGTATACAGCAGAAATGGGACTTAGGGAGGGAACGGATGCAAAGTGTGGAAAAATAAATGTCACTTTTCATGAACTGACAATGCTGCCAGATGTGCACAGTGTAGCTACACAGAGCTGGGACGGCCACTCTGATTCTGCACTTTCTGCAGTCTCTGTTGGTCATATTTATTTATTTATTTCCTCTTTTTTCTTTGTCTGCATGAACTCTTAAGGAAGTCATCATTCTGACCAGAGATACCAGGTGAGAGTCTGAACTGATGAGAATGATAAACAAATCAAAGGGTATAATGGTAAGACCTTTTGACATAAGATACCATGATACAGCTTGAAGATGACATGGACAAGTAGATAAGCTCAGTCAACAACAGAGAGCTGCAGAATTTACTGCTCTCAGCATGAACATAATAGAGTTATATCTCATTCTCAAATTAGCAGAGAATAAATAAGGAGCTGACAAGAATTAGGCAGCTATTAGAAGAAGGAAAGGGGGAATGAGAGACACATATAAAGCTGAGATATAGAAGCATAGTAAGATGACTATTGAAGGCATCAATTTATAGGCATGCCCAAGCAACGCTGAGAAAGCAGTAAAACAATAAAATTTTAATAAAATTACCTGAGGTCAAATTAAGGGCAGTTAGTGAGGCTATAAGCAAAAGCAGTCAGAAAGATGGTGGAAGAGAACTTCTCCCATGCGAGCAGTGGGCAGGTCACAGCTGAGATACCAGTGAGCAAGCACAGAAAAAGGGAGGATTCCCCAAACACAGACTGAGAACAGTGTGGAGCGTGCTGAGGATTAATCTTTATATACAAGATGCCTTGATAATCAGTTCCTCTAAACAAACATAAATGAAATATTCACAGCAGATTTCTGTGTTTTGTACAAACATGCAAAATAAAAGACAAAACTCCTCAATTCTGCGAGCAGCTGATTTACACATGAACAAGCAAAGAGTAAGGCAGCTTTGTACAGCTACTGCACATACCACTAGAGCAGCAATAAATGCCAGCACACTATCTAAATTTAGTGAAAAATCAGATAGCTGGAACCCAGTTTTTCTATTTCATAACAACGTACTTCATGTTATATTTCATTCCCCAATGATTTGAAAACCTGTGGAACCTATTCTTACAGAATAATGCATTTCTTTTCTTACTGGAATGGCTGGCTGTTCATAACAAACAGAAGATTCATTTCTTCACTTTCAAAGGAACACTTACTTCTCAGTCAAACACAGTACTAGAAAAGTAGTTACTGTTCTAAAATTCTTTTCTTGAAAACACAAAAGTAATTGCCTTTCATTTCAAATAGCAAGGGACACCTGAGAAGGTAACAAAAAAGAAATGCACAAACATAATGGGGTAAAACATATCTATAAAGAAGAATTATCCAGCAGGGTAAATCACGTCATTCCAACCAATTTATAAGGCTTTTTTTGCTTGCACTTATAGCAGAGTTTTCCTTGAGAAAGAAAAGATGTATTCAGCACCTTGCCATTCTGGCAGAGGGCAAACTGCATGAGAAGTTATTTCCTTCACCCTTTAGCCAAAACACATTATGTTGAAATCCCCAAGGATTGCCACTGCACGCTGTAAATTCTTAGAAGAAGAGAAAGCCACACAAGTTGGCGCTGACTATAAACGATTCTTTCAGAATTCTTAGATTTTAACCTCAAAATCAGTAGGGGTTCTGTCATTGCCTTCAAAGGGAGAAAAGCCAAATTCTGTAAAGTGGTGCAAAGTTTTGTGATACTAAGAATTCTTTTCTGGTACGCCTCTTAACTTTTTTCTCCGTTTGATTAGGATACCATATGTAATACAGAACACCAGTTATAGCTGGTTTTCTGTGGTTCAGTCTAAAATGCATAACCTCAGTTAGAATACCTGAAAGCTGGCACAGGTCAAAAAGTGGGTAAACAGGGTTCTTCAAAGACTAGCTTAGGAGATCAGTTAACCTATAAGTATTCTCATCTCAGAGGGGCTAAACTTCTTCGTACCTGGTCTCAATGACCACCTGGTAATCATCTGTGTGCAAAAATCCCATCTAAACATTGGCATGAAATACGATCATCAGTTTTAAAAGGTGATAGAAAAAATAGCTCAGTAGATGCAGACATTTCAGACACTTCACAGTGAGACTCGGGGTGACAAGGCTAGCAAGAAGATTTGCCCTACCAAGTTAAGTTGTCCTATTGCTAGTTAGTTGGGAGATGAGACCAACACCTGCCTCACTACAACCTCCTTTCAAGTAGTTGTAGAGAGCCTCCTTTTCTCTAGAGTAAACAGTCCCAGTTCCCTCAGCTGCTCCTCGTAAGATTTGTTCTCCAGACCCTTCACCATCCTTGTTGCCCTTCTCTGGACACACTCCAGCACCTCAATGTCCTTCTTGTAGTGAGGGGCCCAAAACTGAACACAATACTCCAGGTGCGGCCTCACCAGTGCCAAGGACAGGGGCACAATCACCTCCCTACTCCTCCTGGCCACACTGTTCCTGAGACAAGCCAGGATGCCTTTGGCCTTCTTGGCCACCTGGGCACACTGCTGGCTCACGTTCAGCCAACTGTCAACCAGCACCTCAAGGTCCTTTTCTGCTTGTCAGCTTTCCAGCCACTCCTCCCCAAGCCTGTAGCATTGCATGGGGTTGTTGTGACCCAAGTGCAGGACCCAGCACTTGGCTTTGTTGAACCTCATACAGTTGACCTCGGCCCATCGCTCCAGTCTGTCCAGATCCCTCTGCAGAGACTTCCTACCTTCCAGCAGATCAACACTCCCAGCCAGCTTGGTGTCATCTGCAAACTTGGTGCCAAAGGGACATTGTATCTCCAGCAGGTTCAGGACATATCTCCTGGATAAGTGACAAATTAATATACTCTATAAGAGGTATAAATGTGACTGGGACCCCTGCAGAACTCCCACACACACACCCCCCTCCCCGACACAAAAAAAAAAAAGATAAAAAAAAAAGAGATGGGCACTAAAAGGGGATATTCCACGAGGAGGTGCAATATGACAAATGCAATCTGAGACATAAGGCAAACAAGCAGTGTCCTTGACCACGCAGCTCAGGAAATCTTCTGCAGCAAGTCAGCTGGATAGAAGGAAGAAGGTTTTTCAGATTTCAGCTTCTTAGCAATGGATCAATAGCTACTTTTACTTTTACTGTTCTTGTTCTTTCTTGTTGTTCCCTTCCTTTGTATAAATATTCGAAACTATAATCTATTTTGTATGTTGTCAATAAATATTTTTATTTACAATTATCTTAAACTATAAGTGATTTCAAGGTAGTTAGCCAACATCAAAGCACTTCAGCAAAAATAATAATGATCTTAATACAGGAGGTAAGAGGACTCTGTAGTGAGCATCTAGGTTACCAGCATAAGCGAACATACCACTACAAGCCATAGCTGTCTGATAGCTACTTTGTATTATTCCTCAGATGAGCTGGCAGCCCCTGGCTTTCCGGTGATCCTCCACCTGTAAAGCAGGAATCCTGCAGCTCACCAAGATGCTCTCTGTGATGTTGCAAACAACAGCGACAAGTGGAAAACAGATCGAATAGTTCAAAAATCCTCACCTCGAAACAGATATATGAAGGCAGCAAGGTGCACTCATATTATTTTAACTGTTAAAAGCAGAGTTACTAGCTACTCTTCTGCAACCAATAGCCCACTGCCAGAGAAAAACAATTGGAAGCTACCACCCTCTTCACAGACCTTTTACTTTCCGTTTGTTCTTCTCCATACTCACAGAGGTACACAGTGGATGAAGAAATGCTTTCTTCTCCAAAAGTGTCTTTTTAAAGTCCAGGTTTTAAACAACAAATGTTGGGTTTTTTTCAGTAGATCTCTGATTTGAGGCAGTTTGTACTGTACTCTTCCGGCTCTTCTTCCTAAGATCACATCCTAGAGACTTGACACTACTTTTTTCCCTATTTCATCAGAAGGATGCCAAGAAGTGGTGCTGGAGAAGAACACTGTCAGTGGTGAGGATGACAGTATAAGAGAAGTGAAGGCAAGAGAGAGCGAGGGCACTCAAGGTGTACTCCTTCCAGTCCTGCTCTGATGAATACGTTCCAAGTGGCTCACAACAGAAATGAAAGGCAAATCCGCAGCTGCTCGCCCTGTGCCCCCACCAGCTGCTCCAAAGATACCAAGGGTAGAGAAAACAGAGAGAAGCATGAACAGCTGGCTGACAGCTGTAGGGCTCTCAGGAGCCCATCCATCAGCCCAGCTTCAGCTGGCCACCTCCCTGCAACGCACCAGCCAGGGCAGCTGCCCCAGGAGAGCAGAGCCGGGGCCAGCAGCCCTCCGGTGCCAGGTCAACCCACCCACCAGGTCCCAGAAGTTTGATAGCAGTGAGGTGAAGATGATGCTGCTTTGACATGCATTAGCCTCAGACTAAGTCCCCACTTTGACTATTTCCATGACATTCCCTTACACACGGTAGGGGACTTTTTCTTGCCCAAGCTTCATTTTCTAAAATGTCTCTTAAAATTCTTCAAGAATCCCTGACCATGATGGCCCCGCTCTGATCTTTTACTGGTTTGGTGCCTTTGACTTTTATTTTTACTTGCATCCTACTATACCTGTTAGCCAAAAGAAGGAGGCAGCTCCTCCCTGATAAGGGCCATAGTCCTCCCCCTTAGCTGTTTCATCTGCTAGTACCGTTGTGTACTGAGAAGAGCACTTGTGAAATATTCCTGTTGATTAGTATGTTAAGTTAATAACATTCTGCTCTTCTAACATTGTGCATCTCTACTGTTGATTCCCTGTATCTCTTTGGGCCTTTTTGTAAATATTCATACAAATAAATTAATCTTCTCAAGGAAACTTTTAAACAAAGTCTGAGGACAAAATCTCTTGTGTAACTTAGTAAAACAGTAGGTTTGTTGTGCACAGAGAGGATTTGTTGGCAAACACACACAGGCTACTGTTTGAATAGGTAATGTCATGGTCCATCTACTGCTCTTGGATGACACAATTGTACTTATCCCCTTGTAGGAACACCACAAAGAACATCACTGTTCATTTTCACAGAGTATGAAGTATTCAAGAAGAAAATCAGTGTGAGAGCTAGACCGTATTCCTTCCAGTTTCTGTTCAGATCTACTTCTGAAAGGAATAATAACCCATCAAGGAAGACAATTTAACTATATTAATACTGAAGTTTTGAAAGGCAGCACAAAGACTGTCTAACTCTCTACAGCATTACAGCTCTTTGTTGATAAACTAGGTAAGGGAAGCTTAGTTATTTCAGATGATCCATGTTATTTAACTGCAGCTAAGAGATGAAGGACAGATGTTTCACAAATAAGATTTATGTATCAAGGGTTGTCAGTAAACTAGACAAATAACTGACACCAAATTTCACGTGAAAATAGTATGAAGATATATCTTCACACTGAGATGTCAAGAAGAGTACAGAAGAACTAACATCACATTATACAGAGATCATATATTACCAACCAGACATTATTTCCAAGAAGCTGAAAACAAAAAATGAATAGGGAGCTACTTCTAGCAGACAAAGTATACATAATCACAGAAATTAATATATAAATCTTAATCTATGGAAAGTTGTACACAGATTGTGATGCTGCTAATCTACTGAAAACTTCCCTCCTGAACCAGCCACGTAACTGGGGGATGGGGG
>Ga0065711_1035244_pt1 | contig 22574 bp, 11 predicted proteins | sample Hoacrofraction12_FD_59098 | JGI IMG/M metagenome (GOLD analysis project Ga0065711, IMG submission 59098) | Hoatzin crop microbial communities from Cojedes, Venezuela - Epithelial fraction 12 v2 (version 2) | ecosystem: Host-associated > Birds > Digestive system > Esophagus > Crop | place... | reverse complement strand
AATATGATCTTAGCAAAAAAAAAAAAAAAAAAAATAAAATCTTGGGTTAGATTCTAATTTCTTATCTGTTTCTTGCTTTTCAAAGCATTCTCCTGCAGCTATTTGCTAAGCATCTGTGATGGTAATCTGTATTTCTTCAGTTGCAGGTATCTTCTGTTATCAGCTTTTTATGTATCTGGCTAATGCTCCCTTCTAGTGAATGTTACTTATTAGATTATAAATGTAATAATTATTGTTTACAGGCTAAAAAAAAGACCCCCACCAAGTTTACCACAAAGGGATTATGCTTCAGGTAAGGCTGTATTAATGTAAATTTAAACTGCATGTCTGTGTATATTTGATACCTATACGCCTAACAGTATTTCAGCTACACATTGCCTGTAAGTTGTTTTTAACGAGAGAACAGTATTCCATTATGAACTACTCTGAAGGTAGTTCGCACCTCTGAAATGACGCAAGCAAAACATGGCAAGTTGTCCCAGCAGGAAGAAAGAGTAGCAAGTAGCTACTCTTTCCAGAATGATATTTACCAGGGTTCTGCATGTAGGCTGCTCTAAAAATGGAGGAGAATTCACATACAGTCCCTCTCTGCCAGAAGTTGTGATGTGAAAGTAAAGAGGGAAAAAATTGGAACAAGTGGAGCATCACAGATTCAGAATCTTAATACTATTAATGTGACAATGGTGACATCATGAGTTATATTAGAGGTAGAATGATATTTCCTTATCATGTAGCACTGCCTGCGAACTAATTTATGTGCATTTTTACAAGTTAACAGCTATCTTGTTAAGGAAACAACACTGTGAAAACTGAAGAAAAGAGGGCAGAGTTTGGAAGTTGTTAGATAATTGTTCTATGTTTAACATAAACACTTGTAATTAGTGTGCTGTCTTGGGGCTTTAACCGAGAAACAAGAAAGTGCAAGGCCCAGAGGTCAGCAATAGTTCTGCTATGTAGCAATTGTTACTCCTGCTTAAAAATGAGATGTGTTAGCAGGACACTTTGGGTAAAGTGCATGCTCTGCTGTTTAGACCATGTGTAGTTTGCCATTTTCTAATGCTTTTCCAACAGCTCTGAAACAATTTACCAAAAACAGGCAAGCAGGCATTTAATTTACTCTTCAGTCCAAACCAGATGTGTTGTTCTGAACTGTTTATGAAATTTTGACCACTTTTTTCAACTGAATATGATAAGTACAGATTGAAAAAAGAATCTAAGATAAGTGTTTATGTTCACTATTCCATCTCCTTAAATAACTCTAATGTTTGGTTTAGAACATGCAGACAATGAAGAGGAACAATGGTCAGATGATTTTGTAAGTACATATTTTGCGGTAGTAGGAGGTTACTGTAGCAACAAGTTAGCACACGCAATAATAGTAAAAGTTTATTTTTGAATCATCTACTTGTGGTAGAACTTAATAGTACTGAAATGTTACCTTGTTTTTTACATCAGCGTTATTTAAAAGTAGCCACTGATTTTCAGCTACCTCAATTTTTTTGCATTCAACTTAGAAGTACACTCAGAAGCACTGTCAGTGGTAGCCATGGATGCTAAGCTTTTTGAATAAGTAAGCGCATGGCATCAATTTGAGGGACTTCTCAAACTAAGCAATAATTTCAGAAACCAGTAAGGTCTTCCATTTGGGAGAGGGAGGGTGGGAGAACTGATGAGGGGAAAGCCACTTGTTCCTAAAAATGAAAAATTTCTGATAAGAGTTTTAGAGAACATTAGAATGAAGCAAGTCATGGTCATTAGTCATATAAAGTAATGGTACAACTATCAGCCTCAAGTGACTAGTTTCCTTCTGGAGTTAGATCCTGAGTACCCTTTTAATAGGAAAGGGAGAGGAAGTGACAGGACACATCAAGAGTCACAGCTGGAACTAGGAAGGAACTGTCCTGTGAAGGGAAACAAGATGTTGGTCCATAATTTGAATACTAAGCTCTTGGTGTGAAAGGACTCCTTGGAGATAGCTCCAGGGAGGATCAGAAGGGGGATGAGGTGGGAGTGCCTATTGGTTTAGAGAGGGAGCACTAAAACGGAGCGTAATGTGTCCTTTCAAGGATACTTTCTCATAGTTAAGTTAATTGCACTCCTGCAAGGATATTTGTCACACACTGCTATGAAGCCTTAAGTACGTTATGAGATTAGAAATGGGAAGTTCTGTCTTTCTAGGACAGTGATTATGAAAATCCAGATGATCACTCTGACTCTGAGATGTATGTGGTCCCCAGTGAAGAGAATCCTGATGACAGCTATGAGCCACCTCCAAGTGAGCAGGAGAAAAAGAAGATTCCCTCCGCATTCCCTGTTTCTAGGGGTGAATACGCAGGTAGTTATGGAATGGTTGACTATGCCAGCTTGATAATTGCTTATTTATCTGTACCAGAAGAGAAGTGGCCTCAAATGGGCTAACCTGTCCTTTCCTCAAGAGTTTGCTTTTAATTCCGATAATCGGGTCTTCGGCTTTCAGCAGTATGACTTGTTACTGCAGTGTGAAACAGGTTAACATTGCTGGTAATGATGTTTAGAATTTTAATATAATGTGTTCTAGAGACTTTGATAAACATCTCCTAATTACAAAATTCAAGGAACTGTATGGGAGATATCACGAACTGGGCTCCAGATTCATCCACATTTTAGTGCAGGAATTCGTACTGAAGATGAAGCACATAAGACTAGATGGGTCCCTTCTTAATCTTTTCTGTATTTCAAATCATTATTCCAAAAGCAGTAAAATAGAGGACCAAGCAGCCCAAATATTCACTCCATATTGTCCTTCAAGATTCGTACCGAGGAGGGTAAATATCCTGAAAAACAGGACAGGATCAAGATTTTATTTACATCAGTCCAGCATAAAGGTGTGTTTTCTCCTGTTTTGATTCTTCTGAACCCTGAGCAGATCACACTGAAGTGAATGAAAGTTAGCTTCGGTTAAATGAAGATTTGAGCCGTGGGGAAAAGAAACATTGGCATGATGCCTACTTTCATTTTTGTATGATACAAGACTGTTACTGGTTATAGAATAATCATCAAAGTGTTAAAATGTCATATATGTACTCACAGAAGTTTATCAGCACTTCACCTACATGTTCTATGAAAAGGGGACGAATTTTTAAAATAACACCCCAGAGGACCTGGCATAATTTGTGTTTCAGTCCCACCCTTTGTGCTGTGTTACAGCTGTTTTTCTCATAGGTCAGACGGTCTTTCTCACTTCCTATCACCAAAGTTCATACTGGCACAGGACATACTAACTAATAGACTACACCACCCAGCCACCACCTTTTCCCCAAGGAGCTAAACAGTTCGTACAACAGCCAGTGTCTAAGCACCCTTTGCAGCCTGATACAGAGGTTGCTACCTTGAGCGATGAAATCAGATCAGTTTGCATACAAGTCTCGACATCAGGACTAGCACACACTCAGGTCTGCCTCTTGACCTGAGCTGCAGTCACAGTAAAGACTTGTTTGCACAGGTAGTAGAAGATGGTCCAGAGGCTAATGTGTAATTTTTAGTAAAATTGTTGTTTTCTTCTGTATTAAAAGACAATCGCACCAGTCACCAGCAGCTTCCTCCCATCAACAAACCTCTCCCAATTACGCCAAGTCCAGCCACGTCCAAACCGAAGAAACCATCCATGCCATCCCTGCCATTGCCCTCTCCTGCTGCAAAACCAAAAGTACCACCAAAGCCTAAGGAGTGTAGTGATGACGAGGTAATGTTTATAGATATACTTGCTTTGACAGTTGATGTGACTGATGACCCTGAACCAGTCATAAGGCAAACTACACAACAGTGCCATGGCCTGGTCTCTTTCTTAACATCTATGGTACAAATCATTTTGTACATCACAAGCAGTGACCTGCAGGTATACCATGCTTATTCCTAGGGGATTTCTGCCTACTTCAAGTATCAAGGAGGCTCTTTAGACCACAGAGCGGTTTCTGCTCATCCATAACAAGCTGCAGGCAGTGGGGAGAGAGTAACCTCAAAGGCTACCCCAGGGCCTAAGGGATCGGAGAGCTTTCATCCACCAGTCTAGAACTGGGGTAATTTGGTAGAGGACTTTCAGTCTTGGGGAATCTTGTTTGCATAGGATGATAAATGTCTGAAATAGCAGTCACTGTGAAATGGCAACGATTGTAAACTGCTTCCAGGGCTTCAATCCCAACAGCTTGTTGATATGACAGAGGTTTAACTGGTAGATTTTTGTCCTGCGTTTCTCATAGGATAATTACATTGTGCCAGTGGACAATGACGACGATAACTATATTGAACCCACAGAAAGCAGCATGTCACTACCTACAAGATGTGAGTTTTAGTAATTTAAGCTAATAATTATTGCCTTGTTAGGAACAACAGTGGGAAAAAATGGATCAAATTAATGTCTATTTCTAGGGTTCAAAGAGTGGAGGTGCACCTATTAAAGAGAATACAGCCTGCAAAAAGGCAGTTGGCTCCTTTGGCCCATGACAAGGCCAAAGAAAATTATTTTTAACTTATTGGAAGCCATGTTTAATTCCTGCCTTTCCCACTCAGCTGTTTCAAAGCCCAGCCCTTGTACAACCAGGAAGCTTTTCACAGTACGTGATCTCCCTCCTCATCCATGGCAGCCACAGCATTAAAATTCTGTTTGCTGAAGTGGCTCAGGAGCAGAACAAGCCTTTTTAGATTTTCAGTAGATAAAGACAGACTTTGATTCTTTTTTTTTTTTTTCCCTCTTCACTATTTGAAGTATATTTAGCTGGAGAGTAAAACTTACTATAGTCCAAAGGTGAAAAATAAACACAGAAGAGGATGTAGCTCTGCTACATGTCAGTATCTGACATTATTGACAGTATCAAACCTATCCAGCAAGGCAAGAACATGGAATAATGTTTCCCTTTTAAAATGAGAGCTGCTTTCTGCCTCATTTGATTTGTTCGAGGTCATACATAAAGGCTATCACTTGGACCTACTTCGTATTTATTGTATAAATGTTACATTGCTAGTTTTTAATACACATGTGTGTATATACACACACACAAAAGTATGTATGCATATGAATAAAATATATTTTTAGCTCCTGTGAGCAGACTTATGAAGACAACAAAGTCAGCCCCCCCTACTTCTCCAAAGCCTTCTCTTACTTCTGATACGCAAGGTATGTGGAGTTTGTATCACTGTTAAAATAAAATAATCCAAGACTGAGTAGTAATAAATTACGCTTGATGTATTCACAACACAAACCATATGACATACTTCAGTAAAACAAAAACATGTTCCCCTTTAGGTTTTTCTGTGTTGTAGCAGTTGTTTTGCCTAGCTTGAATAGTAAATCTGGTTTAAGCATGAATAAAACTAGAACAAGTCATTTGCCCCAAACGAATATATTTTCAGTCTTTTGCTCTAGTGGACAAACGCAAATGGATCAATGCAGCAGAAATAATTACAGGACTCAGTATGTTAGTAATCACATTTCACTGTGGGAATCAAGACTCGCTACTTTAAAACTACATCAAGATTCAGCCTTAAAGAAATTCCGTATAGACTGATGTTTTGCACGTCCTGTGATAACAATGTTCCCATTTAAGTTCTATAAAGAGCAGTTTATTTGGAAAAAGAAACAAAAGCAGAAGCAACTAAGAGGAAACATATTTGCTTTTGTAAGTGCAGATATAGTTGCTTAATCTTCCTTAGCTGTGCTAACTCAGAGTTGTTTTGCATCCTCATCATCTCTAATTGCTTGGAATGTAACCTTTACAGACTGATCACAGTTCTTTGAAAGTCTTTACATATTCATTAGCAATGTGTTTAGCTTTCAAGTCATAAAGTACAAAAGTTTTTTAGTTTTTATGAATCACGTAAGATTTTGTGAGTTACTTTTCAGGCATTTGAAAATGCCCTTTTCACTCTTAGCCTTTCTGTAAATCGGTGTCGAGCACAACCAGCTCCTGACAGATGTTATTAAAAAAATAAAACATCTCCCCCTGGTGGGAACTCGGCCACTTTTCAGCGCAGCAGAAGTGATGAGGCCTGACACGAAATCTGTTGAAATATGATTCAATTTGCATTGAAGAAACTGGACATAGATAAGGATGCTGGTGGTTTTGGCTTTTAAGATCTGTGAATTAAAATACACCTGTGGGACAGAGTTCAGGGATGGACCAGCTTGTATTTACGATTCACCTGATCTCTTCCTCCCTGAGAGTCCAGGGAAGGTCAAATGCTACCGCAGGTGTGATAACACATCTTTTCCAAACTGTCCCGGGCTTGCACAGCACAAGGATTCATCTTGCTGGGGGGTGGGAGAAAGGCAACAAGAAAAAGGTTGTGGGCTGGGGGAGGGTTCATTAATATAATGACTGTTTATCAGACTTTCTGGGACTTTTCCTGAAGTTCCCACCAGAAAACCAGGGGCGTAGCCACCCCAGGTTTTTGGAGGCAGAATCAAGCTCTGAGCAGATTTTTCCAAATTACTCCTCCAGAGGGAGAAGTACAACTGATACAAATGCCAGTCAGTTTTTCTGGTAACACGCGGTATGGTTTTGCTAACCAAAGAACGCATTTTTTTGCTCCTTGTCCTACAGAAGTCTACGAGGTTCCTGAAGAAGAGGTAAGGCCTTTCTATAGTTTGACTCGCATCACCCTCAGGCGGGACACAAATGTGATTGTTAAAAAAAACAAAAAACAAAAAAATGCACAAAAAACCCCCAGTCTTTTAAAGAGGGGAAAATGGGAACAAATCTGTGCCTGCCCTTAAAATGTTCTGACATTTCATTCCCATAAAAGCTGGCAAACCAAGTCAAAAGGTCTGCAGAACAGAGTAAATGGGAAGGGGCTGAAGTTTCCCAGTCCCATGTGATAGTGATCCAGTTTGGGAAGCAGCAGCCTAAGGGAATGCCTTCCAGAAGCAGAACTACACCAAAGGAGCAATGACAGTTCTGACACAGTAATTTTCTTCCCACTTGCTGGTACTGACATGACATACGGTCAAAGCAGTGTGCTCAGGGCTTCACAGATTTACTGATGGGGACTTCTTGCCACTCTCATCCTAGTGCAGACTACCAGGCAGAGTTCTACTAGAAATCTATACCACAACGCCAAAATAAGATACTGCTGTGATAATGTAAATATGATCATACAAATGTATTTTATGAAATCAAAAAGTGACCAAATAATTCAGTGCATTTTCTCCTACAGGAAAAACCATCACCACCACTGGTAACCAGGTACTCATTGAGATGAATGTTTGTGCATGATTTAAAACTTGTCAGAAAATATATGTTCTCATCTATATACTATATGTTTGATAATTCTCTCTCTAGAAGATACACATATCATAATTCTCTCTCTTTAGGTTATCTACACAAAGATTGTAATCTATTTCTGTGTTAATTTCAATAATCCAAACAACACATATTAAAAAGAAATATCACTGAAGGGTACTTTTTAGAATTATGTGAGGGTGGGGGAGGAGCAAGAGAGGTTGCCTTTGCATTCACTGTTGTTAAATATAATTCTCCTTTCTTTATTCATGTTTTATTACTAGGTTCAGTAAGCCACTTCCGTCTACGCCCACTCAAAATGTGGAGCGCTCCCACATGCACAGCATAACCAGAGAGTCACCTAAGCTGGATACTTCTAGGTAAGTCAACAGCAGCTTATATCAATAGGAAATATTAGCAGAGACAAAATTTTCTTCTCTCTATTGTGTAGCCTTCAGACAATAAGCAATTATCAGGACACACAAATAGCTAGGGATGCTGGGACAAGGTAAAAATTGGAAGTTCTCATTTCCTTGTGAACTTTTGTAATCAAGCCAGTTCGCCAAATGGGTACTATTTTCTTGAATATCCCTTTAGAGATCTAGTGCAGGGATAAAACATCTCTGCAAGCCACTTTAAAGTCCTATTGCCCATCTCTTCACCCTTGCACATGAGGTGTTTTTGCAGGGAAAAGGGCACAGGATTGCTTGTCAAGAAACTAAACACAATAAATCCATGATTTATATTCCAAATCTCTGGAGGAAAAGAGGCAAAGGAAACTTGAGTACACACCCTATTTCACTCCTGTGTCCCCAGAAATGTAGGAAGCTGCTTCGTAACCGCTGTCTCATCTCTAGGACATTGCTCTACAGAATAGGCCATATGCCCCAGGAAAAGCGGATGGCATCCACAACACTGTGTGTAATGGTATTTGGTGAGGTCCTACACACAGTTGCAGGGGACCCGAGGTCCAGGACAGAAGCTCTTCTAGAGTAGTTCCACACTAAGGGCACAGCATTGCCACAACCACTGCAGCGGTGCATAGCTGCAATTAAATCCATTTACTGCAAACCTTGTCCTCTCTAGATCTTGAACCACATATCTGAGCCAAGCAATTGAATAAGTAAAATCCTACTCATCTTAACTTACTTATATTTTCCAGAAATATATTGCCTCTTCCCAGAAATCGTCTTCATCCAAAAGCAGTGAGTAATTAATGTGCCACTATAGAAGAATGTGTTAAACTTATGCTGTTCTGTTGTTTATATATATATATATAAATAGATGGATGCTTTTTACTGTCTGGATTAAATAACAGAATCGCATGACTGAATGTCAGATTGATCTAATATTGCAGTTGTGGTTATTAATCTTTTGGGCAGAAGTGGTACACTGGACATATGTATTGATCCAAGAAAAACTTCAAATGTTTTAAGGGATATATGCCTCAGTCCACAAAAATAATTTCTTGTACTGAAAAACAGCAGTTGAACTCCAGGAACCTTCCTTTCAGTAGCAGTGGGCAATTTTGCCCAGTCTGAAGCACCTTCCTTGAGCCTCATTCCTTAAAGATGATGAATGATTAATACTTTCCGAAAATGGAATCCTTCTGAAATGTCAGACTGGGTAGTCTGAGTAACCAGTATCACTAGAAAATGCAGTCCATGAAGGAGTAATTACAAGCTTTGGGTTCCTAAGGCAGTATTTAAGTCATTCCTCTGCTTCCTCTACTCTTGTCCCCAGTCTGTCCCTTCCACTGTGCTGGAATAAAGGTTTTCTGAAGGAAGCTACTTGGAAGCTAGTCTAACTGCATCAAATGGGAAAAAGCAAATGCATAAAAGGTTCTTTTTCAGCCAGATAAGTTCCATAAATTGTTCTGCACCATAGCTCTACTAACAGTTGTGCCAGCACAAGAGAGGGTGCACATGAGGAGCAAACTACCAAGAAACAGGGTGACAGTAAATGCATCAGCATCTGCACCAAAAGCTGTGTACATCAAACTGTCCCAGATCAATGCTCTGAATTGTCCTTAATAAATAATTAGTCTACCAATAACTACACAGATAAATTAGACAGTAATTTGGGTTCATAGCATAGCATTAGATGTTACGGTAACATAATGCAGGTAGTATGGAAACACCTTATAATCTTTCTTTCAGTCCTCAAATTTCTAGATATATCAAGTATTTGGGGGGAGGGGTGCGCACCTCTACATACAACTGCAGCAGCATTTTAGTGTACCTTCCACCTCATACCAACGTTCTTCCAGTTTAGATCTGTATCATGTAAGATGCCGAACAATTCCCGAGTGGTGCCAAGTCCAGGATTTCTCTTTTATGAAATGGTTTGATTTCTCAGTTTTTCTTACCAATATAAGATTAGTGAAAAAATCCTTCTGATGGGAGAGTGTTGGACAGAATTCCATCCTCTGATCAGCACTAACAAGAATACCGCTGCTTCAGAACAGACTCGAATGCCATATTGCAGCTGAAATCTCTCTGTTAATTCCATCTCGGAGCTTACCTCTGAGATGGATGTCATCCTAGCTTTGCAGAGAATCAAGAGACTATCATTTTTCTGGGGCCACACACTGAGTTAGTTACAGCACCAAGGGTGGAGCTCCCAAACAAACACTCATCTAGACGTACAATGGATGTATTCAGATTCTGGGTACTTGCAGTTACCCAGTTGGGCACAAGAGTCAGCCTAGGAAAGAATTACACACTGTAGTCCAGATTTTTGGTTCTTTGCTTGTTGTGTAAGTGGGCAGCCCTTACGGTTTTAAAGAAAAACATAGTAATGAGCACGATGTTTGTCCAGCACTGTGTTGTGCCTTTCCATCCCTGACTATGCACACTGACAAAGTAAAACAATAACATGAAACATGTTAACTGCTCCCATTCAATCCATTCTCAACACTGACTAGCACTGATCATGTTAACAGAACGGTAATCCTTGTTACTCTCAAAGCCCTGGGCTGACTGGGAGAAAAATGTCTCCACATGTCACTCCCTCAACTGTTGGATGATGGATTACATCTCTGCAACCAGAGAATGGGTGCATTTTTGACCAAATTAGTGAAAAGCCATTAACCTGATGGATGAAGATGGACAAATTAATAACTGGTGCCTCTGTGAAAGGTTCTTATCATATGGGAGTCTGATTCCCTAAAAGACAAGAAGTGGGAGCCAAAAGAATGCATCTCCAGAAGAAGCCAGGAATCACGTTGGATCAGTTCTAGCATGGTGAAAAGACAGTCTACTCAGTATTCTCCGTTCAGTGGAAAATGTGTTCTTAGTATCTTCAGACCTGCTGCAAAATTTCTGCTTTCCAGCTCAGAAATGAAACATGAACCAAAAAGTCTCACTGCAAAATTCAGGGCCACTTTTCTCAATACTAAAAGCAAGCTCAAGGTTATTAGAATGTTTAAAATTAGTCTAATGTTTGCTAAAATTTTTCAAATTATGTCAAAAAAGCTGATGTAAAGTATTCTGGATATTATATGCATTCTGTACAAATATTTCTTTAAACATTACTACAGACTACCAAGACCTGATTATTTATTTATGCACTTTCCATTTAATAATAATTCCTTTTTTAGTTGCTTTTTATAAAATCTAGCGTGTTTTTCCATTACAGGACCATGAAGCAAAGAGTAATGATGACAGTAAGTATTCTGTACTGGAAACATGGCAGGGATTTGTTGTCAGTATGTCACTGGTGCCCTTAATATGTAGTTGAGTGTGTCAGTGTAAATTTTCTCTATAACCATCAGCAATAAGCAAGAAATGTTACGGAACTGTTTTCTAGCATAATCAGAGGGAAAACATATTAAGAAAAAAATTAAACCAATGGATATTTTTTACTTTAACACTGAAATGGCAGTGAGGAAAATCTACTGTTCAGATACAGCTAATATTGCATACTAAATATGTCATTTGCATCTCTAGATCATAGCTTCAGTAACACACAAGAATCCAGATTTCCCACTGGAGCAGCTCCGTCTCCATTACCAAGGGGCCTGTGAGTAAAAAAAATAATAAAACAACTACTTTGAAGGCTAACTCGCATCCTTGCCTATGCAATCAGAATTCAGGAGTAATTTTTATTGCTGTTCATGAAAGAGAACCTGACTAGGTAAAGGCAAGCTATTATTTTATTATTTCTGGAAGAATACTGTTTGTATGCCAGTGGCATTGCTCTTCACTGCCTGCTGCTGATGGCAGATGCTGGGTGGCTTGCTTAATTTAGTCACATACTGCAGCAATACCAAGTGCGTGCCTATAAATGCAGAAAGCTGTGTTTTTCATTAAAACTTTTCTGCCCCACCCAAGCTGTCATTTTAAGTATTGGACAGAGTGTAGCTTCCTTGCATTTCATAAGAACCTTTCCTGTCCTGAGTACCCACATTACATCGGATACCCCTTTTTTTTTTTCTTTTTTTTTTTTTTTCCCTTCCCCCTCCAACTGCTACAGCTATCCAGTAAGGAGATGCTTCCCATCTTGGCCAGAAACATCTTGGGAATCAATGAACCTAATGCTTAGTTGCTAAATGAATTCATGTATGTGCTAACTAACCATACTCTTTTTTTCTTTTTCCTCCAACCTGCAGAAAGAAAACTTCTAATGCAGTAAATCCACAAGTAAGTTGACTTGTAATTGCATAATCAGTAATTTTACAGGTAATTTTTAATGTATTGTAAAACTTAATTTTATAATGAGTTTGGGTACAACATAAATGCATAAAAAGAATAGGGGAAAGAGTTAGAAATACATTAAATATTTGGGTGCCATTATATGAACTAAGCAGCAATGACAAAGCTCAAGTAGAAAAATATTTTGATTAAAGGAATGTTTGGATTCAGTACTCTAGGATGTAACAATAACCACAGGGCAAGAGCTGAATAAAATAAGAAATAAATGGGAACACAGGTCATTCAGAAGTATTCCCTGAAATATACAGAGCTGCATGTGAGGGACATGGATTTGTTGTAAGTGTGATAGCTCAAGGAAAATGCAGGATTTTACCAGTATTTATCAGAGGTTTTTCAGTAAGTATTTCATAATTAGAAAAATATCCCAAAACCTCTTGTGGGAGAAAGTGAGAGAACTGGTTGAAATTGTTGAAGAAATTAATTTGAAAAATGTTTCAAAACTGACAGTTTAATATCATTGTTTCAAAATGAAAAAAAATGGAAACTGGAAGGTTGGACAAGTTTTTACTGTGAGCTAAACTGGCAGTGTAACTTTGAGTAAAAAGAAATGTGTTCAGACATTTGTGAGCATAGTTTGACAAAGATGAAAACATTCAAAATGTGATTTGCAAGTATTTGGGATGGACTCTTCATTTTTGGACTTGAAATAAGAACGAAACATTTATTACACTATAAACTTACTGATGTGAGTTTAAAAAAAAAAAAGGCACACATCTCTAGATTATACTTCTATCCATCTGTTTGTACACAAAAACTGGGATTCGTTCCAAATCTACTTTGCAAAATCCCAAGTTTCAAGGTCATAGAACTAGAGGCTCTTCACTGAATGGCCATGTCCCTACCTCCTAACCCCTCCAGGATGCTGTCAATTCTAAATATAAACTAGTTCACAAAAGGTATAAAAAGATAAACATTTGCTGTACAAGTGACATGCCATTTAATATTTGGTTTCCTTCTCTTTTATTGCAGAAACCATGTTTACCTTCCAGAGAGACCTTAACTGCAAATGAAGGTAAATTATCTCCACTACAGTGAAAAAGTTCAGTTATCAGAATTTAACTTTCTTTTTAATAAAAACATGAAACAACACCACATTAAACTTATTCTAAGTTTTTGAGAGGGGTTTGGTTTCAAACTGCATCTGGCCAGGCTTAGCCACACTGAATATTGTTGTTCCCTCAAAGCAGTCCCAATAAAACTGTTGAGATTAGTGGCAGGGTAACGTACGCCATAATGGACCAGCGATGTGCCCTGTAGTCCTCGGTGTGGACAAGGGGGAAGGGAGAAGTGCAAGAGCATCATTCCGAACTCAGCAAGAACCACCTCACGCAGAGGCGACTCCTGGCAAGACCCAGTCCCTTGCCCAGGCAGAAAATGCGTCTCGCTTCTGTGCGAGGCAGCGGCTCCTCCAGGCAAAAACTCGGCAGGAGCCGCTGTCTGACCCTAAGACGTGGCCAGCCAGCCGCAGCTCCTCCGGCTGAGCTCCTGCAGGCAGCCTGACCCAGCGTCCCCACCGTGCCAGCGTCGCACAGCTCTCCTCTCAGAAGGCAAGTCTCCCACTGAGCTCCCGCAGGCATTCACAGTGCGGCTGTTTGCCTAGAAATTTGGTGGTAAGCCACTAGTCAATACAGAAAGCAGCAGGATGGCAAGCTGCCATGTAAGGAAAAATCCCCAAAGTTATAATAATTAAAAAATCCCTCCTTCAGCTACTGGGGACTCTCTTATCTGGGGCAATATATTTCTGAAGAAATCTTGACTCTACAATTTGTTTTTTTCAAGCTACAGAAAAACCTACAGCAGCAGAACGACGACGAGGTTCCAGCCAAGAGCTTCCGCTTCCACCCCTTCCAAGCAGTGCCCAAAAGTAAAACCCCTTTTCATCATCTTTGGAATATTTCAGTGCACCAGCTCCTACTGCTCGGTCTGAACACAGCTGTGAGAAGTTCAAAGGGGAGCACTGTTTTCTCTGTAGCCTTCTCTTGGTTTTTTGAAAGTCATGTTTCTTGAAGCCTCACAGTAGCAAAAAATAAAACATGGCAAATGCATCCAAATACTATAACCACTGCCAAAATGCATGGGAGGATAGAATCTCTAATGGGGTGATGGAGATTTAAACCAGATGTTTAAATTCCTAATTGTCAGTATTAGTGGGATACGATTTTTTTTTTTTTTTTTAAATGCCTGTATCTGTCCCTTGTTTCTCAATGGACGAATGGGTGAGATGGAACACATTCTACCACTGCATACTCAATTTTAGTATTTTCAGAACTGCGTAGATCTCCTCAGAGCTTTCTGAAATCTCTTGATATTTATTTCAGGCCTTTGCTCCAGAAGTCCTCAATTCTACCAAGTAAGTATAATTCAGATTTTGATTTAAAATATGATTAACTTGTAATTTCAAATTAATCTTTGAATTAAGATTATTCCAAGATGCCATGCATATTTGTTAGTTTGGAATTAACATTTGTCTCTGTAATGCATACAAAGAGGAGATCAAGTATCCAGGGGCTTAGCTCAGCTAGTAAAATTAAGGGAGTATGTCAGAGGTAGTGTATAAATCAGTGGAAATTGGGTGCTTCATTCCCACCTGTGACTACTGGAAATTTCTACCAAAGGCCGTTTGGGTCAGTTCCCATCATAATAAAGATTCCATCAATCTTCCTTGCCACATAAGAATCCTAAGTATGACATTCTGGGCTGTTCCAGACTTCTGTTGCCTAGAAGCCAAACAGATTATTACTGCATCCAGCAATTTATTCTTTCTCTACGGGTGGTGGGGGGGAGGAGATGATATTTTTATAATGGTAAATGCTCAACCTCTTCTACAAGTAATACTTTCAAAGAGGGACTTTGTTTCAGTTCACAGCTAAAAACAAATTAGGTAATACACATAGGAACTCTGTTTGCACAGAAGTGTAAATTAGGTCTAACCTTTTTCTAGTCTCTTGTTAGCAGACACTTGTCGGACCCTCCTACAAGCCCTTTCTACATGTATTTCAGTCTGAACATATCTTTCACACTGTAAATGGACAGTAAGAATTGCACATAGAAATCTGCATGTGGTCTAGCTTAAACTGGTGTGCTGTTACTAGTACTTCCCTCTGTTTTCTGGAAATGTTTGCTTGATGCATGTTGCAATTACATCTCCCACACTGTGGAGGTATAATAATGGTTCATATTCATGCAACACCCTGATGCTCTCAAGTTTGTCTGCTCCTGTCGCACAAATGATGTGCTTCAACTTGTAGCACAAATTTTTACTAATCCCTAAAGTGTAACTATTCTTCAAGGTCATCTGGTGCTAAATGATGCTCTGATTAGTAAACTTCTTCAGAACACTCTTATTCCATGCCAGGTCCAATAACAACTTAATCACAGATCAGTTGGTCCCAATCACTAATGTCCCTTAGCATGACCTGCTGTCTCTTCCTTGTCACCATACAAGCCTAGTGCTAACTTTCATCATCTTCATAAAACTAATTTCCTGTATGGCCGAATATCAAATGCTCTACTGAAGGCCAGAATAAGTACAGTTCCATATTCCCTCTTTATAGAACTCTGTTATTTTATGAAAGAGCTATAACTTTTTATCTACTCGGGTAAATTTCAGATTTTCTCTTGCTGGTTTCACCTTTATCTCCAAATCTTGATATTCTTTCCTTCAGATTCTCTTCTAGGGCATTGTGCTCTGTGGAGTCAGAGGGCTGTAGTTGCTCAGGACACTTTTTCTGCTTGAAGTATAGCTATTATGGTTGGTATTCTTTAATCATATGGTACCACCCTAACTTGAAATTGATTTAAAATAATTGTTACCATTTCATGTGTAGGTTTTTAAAATTTCTGGGATAAAGATTATCTGGGCCCACCAGTTCTATTGTACTAAGCTATTCGAGTTTTGCTTCCAATTATTTGTGGAAATTTCCATTTCTGTACCAGAACTGCTATTGGTTTAGTACCTAGATTATCTTTAAAATCAATAAAATTCTTAGTGCAGACAGCCCCATTTCTCTTTCCTTTTTACACAGCTAAGGAGTCTCTTATTTTAATTTCCTTTTGTAAAGTCCAGTTCAGCCTGACTTGTGGCAATTCTTACTTTATTAACACAATGTACTTTTCAGGTCTAGCTGGTGCAGCTGGTGAGTCAATATTTGACAGAAAACCCAAAATTCTTAATATTGAATAGCCTTCTTCAGATGATTATTCATTCCTTGAGAGCTGGAACTGCTCTTTACAATGTCACTCTTGTACTTCGAATGAAGTTTCTGGACAGTTGTATCTTTACTACAAAAGAAGTCCTAAACCTACTTCATGCAAGTGTCTTTGAGCTCTCCAACTGAATTTTTTTAATTCTGAGTCACTGTATGACCTCTATAACATTCTTATCACTTTCTGAAACGAAAATCTAAATCAGAATTATACTAGTGAAGATTTGATAAAGCAGCCTGCAAAGTATCATGTCCAGGAATAGGTGAGTGCTAACGATCCTAATAGCAGGATTTTTTTCCCCCCAATAAGTAAAACAAACAGGAACTAAAACCTCCCATAATAACAGAATAAGTAACACTCAACTTCCTAAAATCATATTCTCTAGTATAATGATACTGATCTGTATACAACTCTGATCACAGGTACCTATGGCAGACACCTATACTATCTTTTGACCAAGATTCTGTTTTACCAGAAACCCATTATCTATACTTACTTTCCATATCTCTGTCACATTATTACTATTCAACACCACTCCACCATTTCCCTTCCAATTTCTTAACTCTTTGACGTACGTATTTCAGCCCTAATAGCTATTTTCTACTATGCTTTGTTATTATAATTAAGCTTCATAATCTTTCTTACTCGTTCTGCTTCTCTGTTAAGCTGCCTAGACTTCTTGCACGCATATACAAACATTTCAGTTGGACTAAATTGGTCAAAAATTATCTCTGAGCTACATTTGTTTTCCCGGCTCCCTCACCTATATGACTCCTTCTCACACTGGACTGAGTCCTTTTTGTATTGCATTCCTGTATTTTCTTTATCTATTGCTACATTGATTCACTTGGGGGAGGTTCTTGCATTTTAAGTCTAGCTCTGGCTATTAACCAAGCTGTTAACCAAACTGTTTCTCTATAAGCAAGGCTTCTCTTTTGAGCAGTCGCGTGTCCCAGGCACTTACATAGGGCCCATGCATTTGCAGTAGCTAGCTTTCCTGAGTGATACCAAAGGTCAAGCGTTTCCTGGTCTTCCAAAGTTCTTGTAACAAATCAATTTCTTGCAGCATAACAAACCTGCTTCGAAAACTTACATGTTGTTCTTTCCTTTTTTCAGAAGTGCCAGAAGCTACCAACCGTCCCCTGGGTACTTCCCCTCACAGCAGCATTTCATCTATTTCAAGTACTGCAGACCAGGTATAACATTAGCTAAATTCACATTACAGAAATCTTCTTATCCTTTACTTTAAAGTAGTATTTCCGCCCCTATCCCCTTTCTAAATAAAAATTGTATTCCTTTTGTGGAGGGTATCCATGTCCCCTTTTGCAGTGAAGATTTTCGGTAGGACAAATAATCTGAATGTTAGCTTTCATACAAAAAAAATGCTTGGAACATACAGCATAGGAGAGCTTTAATAAACTGTAGAAAAATGTGTAAATAGCATCATACCCGACCTTGGCATTCTACCAGCTGCGTTAAACAAAAGAAGTTTCAGGTCTTCCTGACTCCTCAGTTCATAATACTTCGACATCATTTGAAACAAGGAAATCTGTGGTGATGCCCTTAAGTCTAGCCTTTGATATAGAAGGTTATAAAGAGTTTTTAATTGCCTACTTTTTTCTAACTTATAGTTGTACATAGTGTGCCTGGGGGGAGGATGGGGACGGGAAGGCAGATCCAATGAAGCCATCTGCAGCTATCAGCCTTAGCCTGCACTGATGTGATGTACTAAGAAATTCCAGAAATTTGTAGGAGAAAAGAGGGATGCTCTGCTGACTGGCCCAACGCAGCAGGATGCATAAGGCAGAATCACTTCTCTGAGCATTGCCCTATTTATTATGGTTTGGGGTGTCACCAAAGTTTTAAGAACGAAGAAGAAAGTCATTGCTGCCTCTCTGAGGATGCTGTGATGCCTCCCCCTAAATGTTTTTTTTCTCTCCCACGTCCTACTCCTTTCTGTTCCTTTAAACAGACCTCTTCTCATTACAGTTAATGCTGTCAGGTTTATGAAAAATTCTTTTTTTCTGTGTTTCATTGTAACATTAAGCTTTGAATAATCTAAGCAAATACAAAATTATTTTCATTTCAGTGCTATTCCCCTTACTCTCATTTTGCCTGAAGGGAGACTACATAATGCAGGAAGCCATTATTATTAGCCTAGTAGTCAGAAACAAGGTAAAAATAGTTCTGTTTAGTGCAAAACAAAGGCTCTGTTATGCAGAGCCAATAACATTAAATGTTCTAAAGCCTGACATGACAAAGATAATACATCAGCAAAGAACACAAAGAACTTGAAGTTCTGGAAAATACTGCAGTATGCCATAGTGGATATTTATAATAAAAATTGCTTTCAAATAAACAATCCAGCAGACACTAAATAAACAGCTTGTAACAATTATATTTGCAGCTTTTATGTAACAGCCATGGGCAAAACCAGAGCTTAATAAAATGTCCATTTTGTTTAAAAAAGAAAATATATTAACTGTTAGTTAGTGGTTTTTTCCCACCAATTATGGACAGTAGTATCATTTGCTGTAGCATCCTGCACAATACAGGTGCTCACAGACATGATTCATGCCCATAAGGTTCGTTGTTTGTTTGGTTCCCATCCAAACTTTGGCAGCAATTCTCTGCTTCCAGATTACAGGCCACAGATAGTGCTAGAAGAAACGTCTAGGGGCAGCTGGTTCCTTGTTCTGTTGAACAAAGGTTGGTTTATTGGACTCATTCTCGAAGTGGCTGAGTATCTTGCATGCTTGCAGTTCCTCTCATCCTATCTTTTTCCAATGAATAGTGTGACTGGAGAAACACATGGAAGAACTTTGGAGGTAAAGTTATATGTTATGGCTTGAGCCGATATAAGAACTTAGTGCAATGCCCCCAGAATGGAGGCTCTGCTCTCCCCTCACTGTCAACTCCCCTCCCAGCCCCAGGCTCCTCTGGTGTTCCTCTGATCCTGCGCTGGGCTGAGCCAACTCATTAAACTGACAGAAAACCAACCTGGCAGTCAAACACAAAACAAGACAAAACACAAAAAGGTAACAAATTTTTTTCTGCAAGATTACTAAAGTGAATTATCTTATCGTGGGATCAGATGAGCAACAAAATGAGCACAAGGGAGAAGCCAAGAGAAGCCTTTTTGGCAGCGATAAGCCAGCTAGACCAGCTCAGCCGTAATGTGCAACTTCCATCTTTAATCTGTTTTGTACAGAGGTGACAAAGTTTGTGTGAAAATTAATTTTATCATTAAGCCTGTTACTATAAAGTTCTAGCAAATCCATTCAAATGACCAGGAAGGTTAATACCTAGAAGCGTTCATTAGGAAATACTCTCAGCACTATTTCCATAGCCTCTCCACTCACTTGAGCTAGCTTTTGCATCAACCTCCTCAGCAAGAGCTTGCTTTTTATGATTGCTGGTTTTATAACCTGCTACTTAATCTTCTAGCTGTTGAAGTCTAATGCATAGGTCTAATGTTGCTTCTAATCCCTCATACTGTCCTTCCCTTGAGTATCATTTCTGTTCATACTTCTCTAAAATCCCCCATACCATTCCCCTGAACTCCACTCCTGTTCCCAAATGTACACTCAATCCTGCATCATCTTACTACCCAGTTTTCTACCACTTCTTCTCTTACTCAAATTATTATCTCATACCACTCACTCCCAGCCACCACCTCCTCACATCTTTTTATCTTTGTGCTTTCTTTGCTATAAGAGCTTTTATCTTCTAAAACAGAATCCACCTATCTTTAGGGTGCCAATCTTTCTATCTTGTATCTTCATGGATAGGGGCATAGGTGCAGACCTGAAGTCCTTTGTCCCATGTTTTGCACTGGAAGAAGAGGTTAAGTTCGTTTACTGTACCGACCACTGCCAAGCATTTCACAGAATGGAGAGAAGAAGGATGATCTTGGTGAGGTGTTCACAGGGCATAACATACAGAAAGGAGGCACCCAAGAGATAAAGTATAAGCCGTTCTTGTATTGTTACAGATGTAATCTTTCTCCACAGTAAACATGGGATTATGCCTTTTAGATAAGAACACTTAAGGATATATTCAGACTCTATCCAACAGGGAACCAGAACCAAATCTGTATCTCATGTCTTAGATGAAAGCACTGGGGGCTGAACTGCTGTGTTAGTAGAGGAAACACATTAATTATTCCTCTGTTTTGTAGGACTCCATCCATTTGCAAGTGCAAAAGATGCACTTACCCAATCTCCACGCTATCCAGATGGAGGCAATCATGATCATGTTCACAAATAGCATTAAGCATATGGGAAACTTCATTCCCAAAGCTTAGATGCCTACCAAATCTGGACATTTCATTGGCTAGCCCACAGCTGAGCAGCATTTAAATTGTTAATGGGCAACTCATTCCTCAACATTTCCTGGATATCTTCTTTAAATGCTACTAGAATAGCTTCCTGCTTTAAAAATACCAAACTATCCTCCAGTTGAACCTGTTTTTCCCAGGGTATCTCTCTTCTGTCGTCTATCAGCCTTCTATCACACATCTGTACCACTGTTTTGACGCATTGGATTTTCTTTGCCCTACCTCTATCCAGCAAAAACAGTGAGCTCCTGGCAAAGAATTCTCTAAATTCTGTGTTTTCTAGAGTGTTCTGCATTTGAGCTCTTCACAGCATTTAGTATTTAGCAGTAACTCACCTACAGGCATGTTCTTTTTTATTATTATTATTATTATTATTATTATTTTACAGGTGAAACACTGTTTTTCTCTTTTTCTAGGATGCTGGTGTTCATAGTAAAGTGTGGTATGCTGCTACCTGTGATAGGAAAACAGCAGAAGATGCATTGTACCGATCAAACAAGGTATGCCACTTTTAAAGAATGTCTATATTATGAAAAAACTTCACATAAATAAATTGAAAGACAACTAGAAAAATTCTAAGAATTGTATTCTGAACAGGTCAGAATACTGTACCATGCAGACACTGTCAAACATGAAATTATTGTGATGAAACTATTTAACTATGGTTTCCATCCCATGACAAAATTGCATTAGTTTAACTCAAAGACTTGTGCACTGCAGAGAAAGCTATTACAGACTAGACAGCTGAGGAAGATCTGATAGCTCATGTGCATCCATTAAAATGAGAGGCAAAGCCCCAAGACTTTTAAATGATCTCCACCGCTGTCCAATGGCTCATGTAAAAACAGCTGCTATTTGGAAAGTCTGATGCTGCTTTGCATTTTGAAATAGCAACACTATGCATTTAGGTATTTGGAGAATTTGAGTTCTCTCAACTATTCTGTGTACAAAAGCTAGTGTCACAGAAGGGAATAGTAACATGTGGAGTTGCATCCTCAGCATCAGGTACATTTCCACTCTTGCCTAACTCCACAAAGCAAGATAAAGGGGCAGAGCACTGGGGTTACCACCAGTGTAGGCTACTGCTAGCTAGTGAGCGCTGGGCTATAGTGCCAGTAGCTGTAGGTGCTCACCTTCATGGGAGAGCTTTTTACAGCTCTGGAGAAACAGTATCTCCACCCTTCACTGCTTTCTTGCCTACCTACTGCCACGGATAGTAACTTCATTTCCTAATAATCTGTGGACCCCAAAAGACTGCTGCCACTATGTGTTTATTTCTTCTTTCTTTGGTTGAGAGAGAACAGGCAGCAGTAAAGGTGACTCTTCAATGACACCTCTGCAAGCTTCTTTTAGACAGCAGGAACGTATGCTATTTCTCATCTCCTGCTGTACAGGTTTTCTAATGGGAGAAAAGGTTTTAATACCAATACAGATGAAAATATTAAGCTAAAACCAAACTAAGTTGCTGGAAAAAATAAGCTGAATATGCTGACCACTTTTCTGTCTTTAGGATGGATCTTTTCTAATAAGAAAGAGTTCTGGACAGGATTCACGGCAACCATACACACTGGTTGTGTTTTACAACAGAAGAGTATACAACATTCCTATACGATTTATTGAATCAACAAGACAATATGCACTGGGCAGAGAAAAAAATGGTGAAGAGGTGAGATGGTGGGGGGTTTTCCTTAAGTTTTCAGTTATATACCTTTAATAAGCAAGGATTAAGATATATTGCACTATGACCAAAAGGATTTTTCATGTATCAAGATAAAAGTATACCCTATGTAATGACTGATTTATCAAGCTAGAGAAACCAGTGTAACATCAGCTTCTGCATACTGTGAGTAATTAAAACCACTGATGAAGTTTAAAATATACTCATAGAACTGTTTTGAAAAGTTACCAAGATCAGAGCTGCAGCCACTAGATAAATTCCCCGGCTGTTTATAGTCCTCTATTCACCTAAGACTCTAGTTAAGTTTCTTGGAAAATTGTAAAGGAAGAACAGCCATGCTCAAAAAAAAAAAAAAAAAAAAAAAAAAAAAAAAAAAAAAAAAA
>Ga0065711_1005443_pt1 | contig 22574 bp, 16 predicted proteins | sample Hoacrofraction12_FD_59098 | JGI IMG/M metagenome (GOLD analysis project Ga0065711, IMG submission 59098) | Hoatzin crop microbial communities from Cojedes, Venezuela - Epithelial fraction 12 v2 (version 2) | ecosystem: Host-associated > Birds > Digestive system > Esophagus > Crop | place... | reverse complement strand
TTTTTTTTTTTTTTTTTTTTTTTTTTTTTTAAATGATGTCTGATAGTAACTTGCACTTCCTTGGTGCTTCCATTTGAAATTTTTCAAAACAGCTCAGGGTTTAGTTGGAGTCTGCCACTTGTTTTCTGACTAATGTGGTAGTTACTTCTGATTGTCAGTTCAGGAAATGGAAATGTAAAGCAGTTACTAAGTATTGCAAGCGTTTGATTTGCCTGTCTCATATTCTAAAACATTTTGGGGGAAGTAGGTCTGCTATGGGAGCAATCTGAAGAGTTGAAAGCTCACTTATTGCAGTATTGCCTTAGAACTGGAGAGAATCTGACACTGTCATTAGCTGTGAATGAAAAAGGTGTTTTTTAATTTCCTAAAGCTGAGGGGTGTTCAAACAAAACCCAAACATGAACAGATATGCGAGGCAGTCTTTATTTTAAAATACCAATGATTACATGATCATTTTGTATTATTTGTGACCTAGGTTGCACGCAGGTCCTGAAATAGGAATAGAGCCAACGAATGCCATTAAGCTGCATTTGTTACCTATGCATTGAATTTAATTCACCTCACAGAATCACAGAACGGTTTGTGTTCTTTGTCCTTCTATCTAATATAAATCTATCCTCTTTCAGTTTAAAGCCATTACCCCTCATCCTATTGCTACATACTCATGTAAAAAGTCCTTCTCCAGCTTTCTTGCAGGCCTCCTTCAGGTACTGGAAGGCCACAATAACGTCTCCCTGCACTCTTCTCCAGGCTGAACAACACCAACTCTTTCAGCCTGAACTCACAGCAGAGGTGCTTCAGCCCTCGGATCATTTTTGTGGCCTTCCTCTGGATCTGCTCCAGCAGGTCCATGTCTTTCCTGTGCTGAGAGCTCCAGAGCTGGATGCAGGACTCCAGGTGGAGTCACACCAGAGCAGAGTTACCGCACAGTAATTGGTTTTCATGGTTTTCCACGTGTGTGTGGGTCATAGGTTAAATTTTTTTCCCTGAAGAAGCATTGCATTCTACTTGTACATGTTTAGAATACCCTTTATTGTGCTCCTCTCTTCCTGGAGTTAGGTGGGAATCAGTAAAGCATTCCATAATTAAAAGCACCCTTGGACATTTTTGGTCTTCCATGATTTCTTTGTGACAGTTTTGTTTTACGTGCTTTACTCTCCTTATAGAAATATCTTGATTGGACTTTCTCTTGGTACCAAGGGATGTCTGTATTCCCCTTTGTCCCCAACAATGAGGAGGAAGAAGAGGAGGAAGAGGAAGAATTAAATGGAACAGAGAAGTCTCAAGATAAAAAGTTAAAGGATGAGAACAAGCCAGATCCAGATGTGGCCCGATATGATGTTGTAAAGGTAAGCACAGAGCTAGACCTGAAATCTTGTTAGGAAAATAGGCTCTGCACAGTGGCTGTGTGTGCTGTTGAAACGTCTCCCTTCCTGCGTATGCTAATAAGAACTCTGACCAAGAATTAGAACTCTCCCTTGGCTGTTGGATGTTAAGGTTTCTGTCATATATTACTAGGAGGTTAATTTTATTGATCTCTAAAAGTGTTGAGACTTGACCTGTGTGATTTCAGTAAGTATCTCTAACTTCCGTAGAGAAATTGGCAACAAGCACACTGATGACCTCATAAGACTTGGTGAAAGACTGCCTACAGACATGATTTTCAAGCTTGCTTATTTGAGCTAAAGTGAAAAGCTTCCAGCCATGATTAAAGTGTCTGTATGCACTTTTGTAAAGTTAAACATGAGCATTACAGCTAGGTGGTTCAGAACTAGTTAGATTTGTACAATGACATTGTTTTTGTATTTAACATAAGGTGGCTACTTAGCATTTCCCCAGTTTCATTTTTCATACTTGCATTTCGCAGATAAAGAGTTATAGTATTTGGAAGGAATTTCTCACACAGTTAAGCCTAATTCCACATTCCTGATAGGAGATCTAAAAATAGCGATATTCATTATCAAACTCGGTCTTGGTGGAGCTAATGCAACTCTCTTGCCTGCTGCCATCATTAAAACCTGTGATCACATCACTTAGTCCATGTGCTTGAGCCTGTTTCAATGGCATTTGATTAAAAGCTTCACTGGGAAAATGTACTTGGGCATCTAGCCACATTTAGAGGCTTCATGATTTCAGATGTATTCTACTAGGTGACACTGGTTAAAAAGCTAAACAAAAGAGTCGTAGACAGAAGAGATGAGATCAGTTTGTGATTCTGGAAACAGCTGTGTGGTTCAGCATAATGGATTTTATCTTGTTCCAAGTGGCCTGAACTCAGAAGATATTTGGGATAGAATTCTCCACTGGTACAGTTGTGAAATTCTGTTTCATACCTGCTTATTGGCTGTTACAACCCAATTACTTCTCACAGTTGGAAAAGGAGTGTTTAAACTAGCAGCTGAACTCTGTCCGGCCTAGAACTACAACCTTACTTGGCTGCAACTTTTTAAAAGTATTGGTACTATGAACTTGGGTGTTGTGGAGTTGCCTTTTCCAAGAACTAGGAATGCATAACGCGGTCACCTACACTGACGATTTGTTTCCTAGCACCACCACTGATCATGGTCTTCTGCTCTGTGAAATGCAGAATAAAAAACACCTTATCTCTCTGCATCTCTCTCTTCCTACTGCAAAATAGGAATTGGTGTCTGTTCTCTGCTTCTGTCAGGTTTCTCTGATGTAACAGGTACTATGGGACAGAGTGCTGTGTTAGGTGCAGGTGGTATCTAGCCAAAATTATTCAAGGAACATGAGAACCCTTTTCAGCCACATTAAGTTTTAGTGGTCCTTTATAGGGAAGTTTGTTCCCTGTTACTTGTGCTTTCCAGAGAATGAAACTAAGCATCCAAATGCACCTGTGGCCAGATGGAGAAGTTCAGTTGTTCCTGCTCTTAACTCTAGCTCATTTGCTAGTGTACTGACAAATCCACAGAAACTTACCTCTTTGTTTCCCCACTGGTAATTTTAAAACCACCTATCTGCAGAAGATGTTGGCTTCCAGCAGCTGCAGTTCAGAAAGCAATCATTAAGAGCATAATGGAATTTTTTTCCTTTCAGGGACTTCTGAAGACACGGATCCAGCACCGGCTGAGGTACATCCTAGAGGTGGTACGACCTGTTCCAACAGTAGTCCTGGATATACTGAACATCCTCACCCACGTAGCAAGGCACTCCTCTGAAGCATGCAGCCAGGTAAATCTCCTGTTTACAGGAGCTACAGAATGGTAGAGAAAGGTTTGAAAAAAGGAAGAAAGAAGCAGGTTAAATCTATGGCAAGGAAATTAGACAAACTTGTGTGTTTTGCATGTCTGTAGAATTGCATATCTTTAGTTATTTGTGCTGCCTGCTATTTCTCTGCAGCTGCTTGACTGTCCTCGGTTGATTGAGACCGTTGTCAGGGAATTTCTCCCTACTCAGTGGGATCCTCAAGTGGCTGAACCGGGGTGTTTACTCACCAGCCTCCATGGAGTTGCTTGTGCCCCTGCTATGAAGTTCATCAGAGTGTTGGCATCTGGAGGCCGAAACGTAACAGCCAGGCTGGTGAGTGATTCTCAGAAGAGCTTTTCTGACTGCAAAGGCCTTTGTTCTGCACACATTGCTTTCTGCGTAAAGATACAGGATTAATTGGAGGTGACTGAGCTGAAGCTGAAATAATTATTGTGAGGAAGGTGCGTATGTGTGTTTTGAAGGAATTGTTGACAGAGCCATAATAATGATGTCTTCTGCTGTGTACCAGTAGAAGAGCTGCCTCAAGCTTTTCTCTGCTTTTTTGTTTTATGCAGTGCAGTTATGCAAAATCACATAGAACAGCTCAGTGATACTGACCAACAGCAGATGTTTAGAGCACACAATGGTGTGTGATGCTCTGCACTCTCCTGTGTTCCAGTGGTAGGCAGCTTAGGACTGTATAAACCAGAGATTTTTATTGTTATCCTTGTGTTTTACAACCCTGGTTGAACTTCCCTGTCATTCGTTTGTCTTAATAACTCTGAGGTCATTTATCAATATTTCCAACTCCTCTTATCTACTTCTGGACAGGTTTTCCACTTCAGAGATAATTGCATTCACTCACATAGGTCATCACACTGGTGCTATAAATGCATAACACCTACCAAGAGTAGCACCCATTACAGTGCAGTGAGCACCTCTTAGGGTTTTTGATTCAGCGTTGTTAATAGCATTTAATAAATTGCCATCCAGGAAATTGCTAACATCAGCAGAACACCACCAGTCTGTGCTATAAAATATGTAGAATAATGTGCTGATGATGGATAGTGGGTTATTTAGTCTGTAAGTGGTGGTAGGAACATAGTAGAAAATCTCTGAATCTTACTGTTTCAGGCTTTGTGTGCTCCGGGTGTTTCAGGGCATGCAAAAACTGTTTACAAGATTCCTGCCACTCAGGCTTTAGTTCTGTTGCACTGTTATATATAACACTCTTAAGTGTTAAAGGCACTTAAACATGGGAATGGAAGATAATGAAAAACTAAATCAAAATCATCAATGTATAAATTTATTTTAGCTAACAACAAAATTCTTCCATCTTCCTCCTCTGGAGGTAAATTTGATTTTGCCCTCCATTCTGTAGGAGAGGTGTCAGAATTCATAGTTTGATTCATCATCTCCTTTGCTTTCTTGCTGGTGTGAACTGATTTCCCTAGAAGATGTCTCTAAGGCATATGAATTTTAAATTGTCTATAATATGTCCTTGCGTTATGAAAAAGACATTGTCATCTTGTTTGTTTAGGCAGAGCACACGCAAGCTTTTTTATGTGTAGGAGAGGGAAAAGAGAAGCTCTTTTTTATAGTTAAGCAAAAATACCCAGTTGTTGGGGAGGATAAAAATTATTTCTAGAGAACTGCAAATGAGTCATGTCATGCTTAATTCAATACTAAAATAACCTCAGAGCATTTCCAAGGCATCAAAATTCCATAATCTTATAAAAGTAATAGGCAGGAAGTACCCTTTTCATAAAACAAACACAGAATCATAGAAAGATTTAGATTGTAGGACCTCTGAAAGCCTTTTAGTGTGACCTTCCAAAAAGAATATCAGCATCAATTCAGTACTTTTGTATATAGTGTTTTTTCAAAGATATGTCTTTACGTGTGATCTTGACTAACAGAGTTCTATTTATGGCTATTTAAAGAAGGATAATTATATATTTTTCAGAAATCAGTTAAATGCTGGAGAGAGCATCAAAAACAAGACTCTGTGTGGGCTAGACAAACCTCTTGTCAGGACTGATTTAGCTGAAGTTGATTTGTTTTAGGAATGGATTAGGTAACACCTAGGCATCCCTTCCAGGAGTACTTCTCTCTTAATAGCCATTGACTGTTTATTGATCCTTTGTAGTGTGCTCCTTAAGACTACACAAGATAAAGACAGATTTTTAGCACTTCAAGAGAAGTTTAGAATGAGATTAATTGAAATCTGCAGCTCTTCAGCTACACGCGTCATTACCTCATTACTCTGATGCACCAGATGTCTCTCATCCCTTTGTATTTTTTGTTGTTCATTCTTTTTATTTTTTTGTTTGGTTTACAGTTTAACAAATTTGAAATGAAAAATCGGTTAAGTCGATTTATAGCTGAAGACCCGCGGGATCTGCTCCTGCCAAGGGAAGAAGCCATCAGACTAAGCACCGAAGCCTTCCGGCTGTGGGCTGTGGCTGCTGGCTATGGTCAGGCCTGTGATCTCTACAGGTACAGCCCAATCTTGGACAAGTGGGGGTAGAGGGCACAACAGAGAAATGGACATCCTGTTCCAGAAAGGCAGATAAAGGGATCTCCAGGCTCAGTCTCTACTCCCTTCAGGGAATCCTGTCTCCCTTTCTCTGGCCTCCTGCAGTAAAACTCGGTGTCTGAAGGTATTTGTGTTGAGTATTGTCTTTTCCTGGTTGTTCTTTAGCTCCCGTGTTTAAGCATTGGTATTCTGTTGTTTCTCCTCTATGCTATGGGAGATCACCCTAACTTTTTAGGGCTGCATCTTTTTCTCCTTGAAGGCATGAATAATCTGTGCTTGTGTCACATCGAGACACATAGTTTGCAGCGCACCTAGGATTTAATGTGATGATCTGAAGGCAGTCTGTGGGCAGTAGTCACCAGCACGCGTGCTACGTGAGACAGACTGATGCAGACAAACTGCATACTGTGTTGTCTTTCAGTTCAGTACAAGTTCTTGTGCTTGGCTGTCAAGGTCTGGTCTGGGAGAAGTCTGACCTACCTCAAGCATTGAACCTTCTTCCTGTAATTGCCCTGACTTGGAAGCACGGAGATGGCTATGGAGTTGCTCTGAAGAGGAGAAAAAGGGAGGCCAGCATTAAGGTTCAGAAGGGAGATTCTCTCCCTGCAACAGCATTTTGTGTTCTACAGCTGAATCAGGTGGATTGGTTAATAAAGAGTAAAAACTGTATATAACTTTTTAGCCCTGTAAATAGTGTTGAGGAAAGAGAAACAGCAGAAGTTTCCTTTAATTTGCATAATTATAACTGGATACTTTGGTTGAGAATTTGAGAACTAGGGAAACAAGAATAAAATAAAAGTAGTTTTTCCAAGAGCATATCAGAATGCTGAAGGCAGAGTATTGGGTAGGTCCCATTCAGATGAATTTGGAATGACAGTATTCTACCTTAGTCATCTTTTTTCCGTGTGTGAGGTTTTTTTGTTATTTTGGTGGTGGTGATGGTTCTAGTAATCTCATTTTAGCAATCTTTATAAATATGTGATGGGAGCGTGTAAAGGAGATAGAGCAAGGTTCTTCCAGTGGTATGAAGTGAAAGTACAAGAAGCAATGGGCACAAACTGAAATACAGGAAATTTCACTTAAGTGAAAGAAAAAAAAAATTTTACTGTGAAGGTGGTCAAACACTGGAGCAGGAATCATTGAAGATTGTGGACTCTCCTTCCTTGAAGATATTCAGAATCCAACTGGACGTGTTCCTGGGCAAGCTTGCTCTAGCTGACCTAGCTTGAACATGGAGTTCAGCTATAGATGATCTCCAGAGACCCTTTCCAACCTCATCTATTCTGTGATTCATACTATAGGGATCTCTACCCTGTGCTGGTGAGGATACTGCAGTCCCTGCCTGAGCTGCTCAGTGCTTGCTGTGGGAAGAGCCATATGACTGAGTTGTCTGTCCAGCGAGCTACGGCAGTAGTTACTCTGCTGACACATGTGACACAAACAGCAGGCTACACAGCGGAGCTGCAGGCCAAGCTGAGCAGGTGGGCCCTCTCTGTCACCGGTTTTGTGTATCTGAGTATTTGGCATCCTGTCTTTCCTCTCTTTAGTTTGGAGACCTGGCTATCACCTTTTTTGCCTTCATTTTGGATGGTGTACTGTCCCACATGTGAATCCCTGCATGGTGGGGTGTATTCCCTGTGACACAAGGTAAGAAGGTGTATCATCTGGTGGATAGCTGTATGCCTGCTAGCCTGGTAAGAGGCAGGAGTAAAAATCTGCTTTCACCTGTGGGGTAGAAGGGCAGTGTTAGCCAAATGCCCGGCTGAAAGGAGCAGGAAGCTCTTTTGACCTTCCATTTGTGGAAAAGAAAGTAACCTCCCTGAAGTTTGGAGGAAAGAACCTCTCTGCAGAGACCAGGATGAGTACGGATTAAGAGGTGATGGGTTTTGATAGACATCAAAGCAGTAGGATTTGCTGAAGACGCAGGTACTTTTTCTGATGAAAAGCAAGAAACACTTTAACTGAAGCTGGATGCTGAGATAGTGTGTCCAGTAAAACTAGAGCATAGCTCAAGTACAGAGTAGTGCACATGAAGAAGCTTCAGCTTTCTTGAGTAGATTCTGCATTCATCCTTTATGCCTAATTTGATTTGATCTGGTATGTGAGAATGGGCAAAGGCTTTTTTCCCTAGTGGCTGTTGACAGGTTCACCTTACAGACTGCATCCAGTTGGAATTCTCGCTATTAAAAATGATAGAGACAGTTGTTTCTGAAAAATATTTACTATCCTGTGTCATTCTTCCATTGTGTTTCAGTAATAGCTCAGAAGATAGTGAACAGATTCCACCTCCTCCAGTAGCATGGAATCAAGTGTCAGGCTTACAGCCCTTCCTCGAGGCCAGTCTGAAAAAATTCCTCCAGGAGATATCCCAGTCAGAAACTTGGCAAACTCTCCAGCCTCTGACCACAACTTACATGATCTACTTGGCAGTTTATTACAGCGCTTGGAGCCAACAGGTAGGGTCTGAAAATACAGTGTCTCTTTTCATCTTGCCAGCATCAACTTGTGTATTACCTCTGAAAACCTGAACTTATAGGCAATGCTGAAAAAGGCAGACATTGAGACATTTCGCTGAGACTACGTTTTGTTTACCACAGCTCATATCTAGGCTGCGTGGCATTTAGGGTCAGATAAGTCTGCGAATCCTTCACATTAGCAGTGCCAAATATCACTGTTCCTTTCTTCCTTTGAGCTCAGAGTCTCTGTCAAAGTATGTGGTAGTCCTGTGACTGTGCTGGTTTACTGCAGAGATCCAAAGCATGAAGCAAATATGACCTAATTTAGTTTGGCAGCCCCTTCTGCTTGTGGGCTACATCAAGTTGCACATTTTTGCATTTGCCTGAGAGCTTACATGTGGACAGCTATGCTGCGATAATCTGGTTGAAAGATTGAGCATTGAAGGTCATGCCATGTGAACTTTGGATAGGAAGCAATAAAGACAAATTTATTTGCTGACCCACTGACATTCAAGGTCAAATTCTGTAACCCAGTTATAGTTGCAGTATGTGACCATCTTTAAAGTGACTTTTCTGAAGGTGACACATCAATGTGATGCTGTTGAAGAAAAATGTTTTATACTTCAGCTACCTTAAATATTCATGTTCTGAGGATAAATGCAAGTTTCCCTTTCACTGGCCAACTGACTTGTCCAAGTTCTGACCTGGGAGAGTTGTCTTCAGGGTATGGGGGCAATTTAATGGCTGTAGTTATTCACACTTCTGCAACTCCTCTCAAACTTGTGCCCAAAGCAACTGAGTTTGTTAGTTGTGGCTGGGGTGGAAACAGAGAGTTTCTTTCAAAGGTGTCTTCAGTGCCTCAATGTTTGGTAGTACCCTTCACATGCTGTGATTAGGTCCTGAGCATCAGAGGACCAGGACAACCAAGAGGTTAATATTCTTTTTCAGCCTTTATAGATATCCCAAAAGAGTGGCTGACAAAATAATTTCTTAAGTCCATGAACTATGACATAAGTTTTTTTAAAATTTCCACTTATTATTACGTTTAATCATCTGCCTGTGGTTAGCTGATCAGTTAAGGAAAAAAAAAAGCATGTAGCATGTTTGAATGGACTAGCACAAAAAAAAAAATCAACTTGTATACGAATTAGATTAGTGTATGTGGCGACCTTCTTGGAATATTTTTGTTAGACTACTAAGAACTAAGGTTAACATCTTCATGTACATTTTACTGATTTCTGGAGGGGGATTTTACCTGGGGGGAAATTAGATTTTATGTTATAGAAATTAGTATTTCTGTATCCTAAAGCAGCATTCTAATGAAGGAAAAGAACATTAAAATTTGCCAGCATGTTCCTTCAACCTGGAATATTGCTTACTAGGGTCGGAAGAATTCAAATGGTTCTTTAAAAGCCACAGATCCTCCTCTGTGCAGTGTTCATCCACAGGCATGCTTTGATGGGTAGGTCAATCGCACTTTATACAGTTGATTTTTTTTAGTTTTTTTTTCTTTTTGAGAATCCCATGGTGCCATTCTGATTTCTCAGGGTAGTTGTGATCACCTTTGTGTCATCTTCAAGTTAAATGGAAAGACCAGCACATAAATGGTATGGGGAGGAGGGTTTAACCACTTAGGGCAAGTTTTCATTTAGGGAATCTTAATCCCAAGGATCCCATACCTTACTTGCAGCCAATTTAGAAATCTCTGTGATGTGTTTTAATACTTGAGTGCGAGAACACCTTGAGGTCCCAGCTCTCAGCTTCCACACTACCAGCTGTGAGGCCAGCCCTAACCTGGTGTAGTACTGCTATGTAGATGATGTGGTCTGGCAGAAGAGAATAAACATGGAAAAAACAATTAAATCAACCTGTCTTTTTGCCCTTACTGCAATGCCTTTATTCACCATATTTTCCTGTCTTTCTCCATGTCTTCTGCAGCCATCAGTCAATCCAATTGACTGCTTAGAGGAACTGGAACGTTTGACATCTGAGGTGCTGCAGCCCCTTCTCAGCCAGCCAGCCATACAGAGCATGTGGGACTTACTCAGGTAAAATCATTTAACTTCTAAGATGCTGTTGCCAGAATTTAAAGGAACCTCATTTCTAGACTGTACTGTGTAGCAGTTTTCCCCCCTGCAGTTTCTTTCCTCTGTACATACGTGCGCCATAGGTGTGAAATGAAGTGCAGTAGGGCTCTGTCTACATCTGCTTTGTCCTCTCTCCTCTCACAGCAAAAAAGCACGATGGCCACAGAGTTTCTCCAGTTCCTCCTTTTCTACTGGTGCTACTGCTGCATGGCCTGTGTTTTTCATATCAATTTCGGATTGATTTTAGTCACACTTGGCTTTGGTTCCTTGGTTTCACTGTTTTTTTTTTTTTAAACAAAACCAACAAAAACACACATATCAATTTGAAAACCTCATACTGGAGAGGTGAGTGTGTGTATGCATGTACCATTCACATGCTCTGTGTGACACTCCTTATATAAAATCATTTACACTAGACTCTAGTCTTTAAGGTCCTGCAGAGCTTCACTAAGGCATTGAAGGCCCCTGCAGGAAAGTGAAAGGCCAGATACCAAACTGTTCTTTCAGACATGTGGATAACATAAGCTTTGTCTCTGGCTCTGGGAACTGTTAAGTGCTGCAGATAATTCTGTTTCTCTGCTGTAGAGGGAGCCTCCCTACTAGCCTGCGATTGATTCTCTGGAAAGAGGGAACCTCAAAGGCCTAACTTGTAGTCAGGGAGACATCCGGCTGCTTCTGAGAACAACTGGTATAAGGGGCATTTGAAGTCTTTGGGTTTAGGTGGTATTTGAATGGTCACCAAACACTTTGGCCTGTGTTCTTTCATGACTAAGAACTGAGGTCTTGAAGGTCTTTGCACCAAAGCTTCCAACACAAGGGCACTCATTAGACCTTTTCCTGCCTGTCCTTGAGGTCTGAAAACAATGGATTTGGTCAGGCTGTAAAACCTCATCAGCAACAGTTCTCCTAGGCTGTTCTTAACACTGGCAGGTAAAAATCAAGAGTCTGCCTTAGTATTTTGGCAATCTTGTCTAAGCATTCTGGGCAGATTAGGGCTGAGAGTTCAGGGTACCTCTGTGAGCCCCAGATGTGTTCATGTGTCTCCTACATGGTAATGCCAGTGGACAGAAGAGCAATGCATTTAAAGAACTGGTTCTCTGTCATAGAGAAAGACATGGATCTTTGACAGGATTTGCCTTGTTGCCCCATTACCATTGAGCAATACATTTATGGTCGCCCTTCCTTGTAGTGGTCTTGCCTGTGCAGACATGGTTTGTCTAGTGTGGACCCTGTAAGCACTGCTGCTATGAGAAGCTCTAGTTTTGCCGACGGGAAGTAAGCACACACACCAAGAGAGGTATGCACGGTCATGTTCATGTACGTTAAAGCTAGGTTCTTTCTGAATAGACTTTAAAAATACGGATTTCATGAGTACGTAATGGGCAGCGTTTTTGCAATGTCAATTTTAGATATATGCTGGCTTTTTAGCTTTACCTGCCAGTTTATCACTGAAACGTTTTGAGTGGGTGGGCAGCTTTATTAGCCTGGTTTATGTGTGTATGTGGGGAAATGTGTATTTTCTTTAATCAAAGGCCCAGTGCTTTCAAATGTTTGACATCAGAGATGCGTCACTGCATCAGTATTTCTGCACGTCATGAACAATTTAGCTCAAGATTAGAATTCATAACTGTTCACTGGCATTAACTTGTATGGGGATAGTGCTTACCTGATCAACTGTGATACTAGGTTTTTTGTTGCATGGTCTTTGGGGCTTCCGTTTTATTCCAGTGTGTGGCACAGTTCAGACAGTAACATTCCTACAAGGTATTTTTTCAGTGGTATGAGTGCTTTTGACCTGACCCCTCTCTCTGTATCTGTTCACACAGGCCATGTTCTGCTTTGTGCAACCCTCTGTCCTGTTCCCCGGCACCAGAATCTGTCTTCAGCATTGCATCACTGAGTTGCACTGGAGGCAAACCCCCTTTGAGCCTGGTTGGCTCCAAGTCGCCTTTCCCCTTCCTCACTGCCCTCCTATTTCTCATCAATAGCATCACTCGTATTCACAAAGGCCTGACCAGCAAGGTGAGAATGGACTTTTTGCCGGTGAGTTCTAGGTGAATGATGATACACTTGTGAGGAAGGTTAGTACTTGTATCTTCCCAGGCTTAAGAGTGATGTTAATACAACTATTAAAAAGGAATTGTCTATTTTTATTTTAAAAACATCAAAGTACTATAGAGAGAAATACCTCCATTTTCAGAACAGATGGGATGAAGATCTGAAAAGTATCTTCTGTCTTTGAATTCCGATATCCAGTTGACACTGTAAAGCTGGAATTAGAGCGGGTGATGAATGATGATGCTTAAAGGGTGTATTTATAGGGAACGTTGAGAATGGTTGAGTAAGTCTTGTTTGACTAAGCAAAATAAACAACTGAGTATCAGAGAAGGAAAGGGATGGTTGAAGTGCACATAACAAAGAAAAATGGGATAAAACTAAAGAAGAGAATGAGTGCTACAGTGGCTGAAGAGGTTTCTTCCACTTCTAGTTGCCCTGAATTTTTTAGAATAAGAGGGTCAAGTGCGAACTCAGAAGAAATGGCAAAGCCCTATAGAGATGGAGTACATAGCATAAGCTGTCTTGAAGTCTTCCTCTGTCGTGTTGAATTAGCTAACCGGTTACTAGTCGCAATATCTGGGCAGATGAGAGAAGAGCTTCTTAAGCCACTGGCCAGTCTTCTTTACAAAGCACTATGGAAAATGAGGCAGTGACGTATTGGTTACCTGTGGTGGAAGTCATCATGATGGATACAGGGGAGGCCCGAGGCAGAAAAGCAGATATTTATCAGGCTATTTTTAAATACCCCTGTTGGAGTAGCTGACGGGAATTCTCATGGGAGAAGGCAGGGGGTAGGACTTGGAGAGGACTATGTTTTACTTTTCTCCAAGCATGAACTGTCTTAGTAGTATTTGTCTCCATTTCTGATTCCTTTATAGTACAGCTCTGTGCTGGGCTTCAGAGGCTTGAAGGATTATCTGCGTCAAAGCTGGCAGACCGGTCCTCCCTCTGTAACTCCCTCATCTGCGTGGATCCTGCGCCATGAATATCATCTACAGTACTTTGTGCTAGCATTGGCTAGGAAAATGGTATTGTTACTAGACCTTTTGTTTCTTTCACCTGAGAAATTGACTTCACCCACAGAATCACAGAATGGTAGGGGTTGGAAAGGACCTCTGGGGATCATCTAGTCCAACCCCCTGCCGAAACAGAGTCATCTACAGCAGGCTGCACAGGACCTCGTCCAGGCGGGTCTTGAGTACCTCTAGAGAAGGAGAGTCCACAGCCTCTCTGAGCAACCTGTTAAACCTGGTTGTTAATTACCCTGTCCTCTCCACCTCAGTGTGTCAGACTGGCAACTGGTCTTTGCATCCATGTTCGTTCTCATATCTGACTTAAGTCTGATGACTCTTCATCTGTCTTTTATGCCCCATTAGCAGATAATATCTTTACAGTTAGTGATGTGGGGATTTAGATCCAAGATACTTTGGATGGCAAAATTATATTTTTGCTCATCTTTGGGCTAGAATGAGAACAAAGTTTTCAAGTGTGCCGGTAAAAAAGATGTCTGACCGTCTGAGACAATCAGGGGAAGCAGAGAGATTTTGGTATGAATGCTGCAGTCTGCCTCAGTCTCTCACTTTCAAGGGAGATCTATGTCTCGGCTGACCTTCCTGTCCTTGTTGATTGCCTTGTTGACAAATGATACCCTGCTTTTATCTTTTTTTTTGTTTCCTGTGCAGGCAGACACTTGTCCGGATTACACCCAACATGCTTCACTCCATCACACTGTTGCCATGGCATTGCTAAGCTGTCTGTTGCCAGGGAGTGAGCATCTGGTTTATGAGGTCCTAGTGGATCTTGCCTTTAATCCAGAGTTTCTTCCGTAAGCTTTGTGTTTTTTCCTTTCTGTAGTCTGGTACATGGGAAAACTTGGGAGAATTGAAAAAGCACATACTGATACTGCAGTTTTGTCATAATTTTTGGCCTGTATTCAAATTTCAGTTGCTCATTGGCATATTCTCCAGTCATAGAGCCTTCTAATCAGACCAGCAGTGTAGTTGCAGATTTCTCTCGGATGTACTGATGTTGAGAAAGTGACCAGTGTCTTCTGACCTCCTCTTTGGCAAGAGTCCTGTGATTCCTGATAGAACTGATTCTCACCAAGGCCCAGCATCTGCTGTACTGAGAGTAGTGTGTCTAGAAAATACCTGGGAATTTGATGTAGCCTGAAAACCTTATTAAAACTTTCTCAAACCCTTGTTCTACAAGTGCTTACACAAATTTTTGTGGATTTGACAACTGTGATGTCTTCCACGTTGTGCTGGAAGAAATCATGAGCATCTCAAACATGAAGCCTCTCATGTCTGGGCAATAAAGTGGTAGAAGTTTATCTTATTCATCACAGTTGTTTTGAAATTTGCCATGGTGCATCCCTGTAGGAGGTTGGACCAAGGTGCTGCAAGGAGATGCTATAGTTTTCCTAAAAGAAGGAAAGTTTGTGGGTGGGTTTGTTTGGTTGTTGTGTGGGGTTTTTTTCTGTGAGGTTTTTTGTGGGTTTTTTACAAATACCTGTTATAGAGGTACCATTTTGAGAGAATTTAGCAAGTAATCTGAGACCACAGTCAGTCTCTGGTCTGAGATTGTGGCACATGGATTTGACAAACACCACCCCCCCAGTTTCTCACTATCAGTCTGTATGGTTCCCCTGGCCTTGCCACTGCCAGCTTCAAAGCTACTACTTTGAGAATTGTCTTACTGATTCGTGTAGACCGTATATGATATGTGGTATTTCATCTCAGCACCCTGACAGCTGTGTTGGTAAGTAAACTGCCTCACTGGACAAGGGGTTGCAGCCTCCACACCAGACTGCTGGGGAGGTTTTTCATTGCAAGGCCTTAGTGTTGATAACTCCAAACATAGTTCTGTGAATTCCCTGTAAATACCACGATAGCCAGTGCTTTACAGGCACTCGGTATTATCATAGCCGAACGCTGTAGAAAGTGGTACGAGTGCTGTGCATATACTACTCTCATTCAGGAAGACTAGAGATGAGTTTCTCTGGTGTTTTTTTGTTTGGTGTAGGAGGGTGGGTTTTTTTTTTGTGGTGGTGTGTGGGGTGTGCGTGTTTTTTGGTTTTTGGTTGGGGTTTTTTTGTGCTTAAACTGGTGTTTGTCTTACAGTGAAGGGAAAGCTGGAGGGCCAGAAGCAGCTGACTTCTCTGATATCCTGCATCTGGGTACCAGTGCCAAACTGGCACAGCCTGGCTCTGCGGCAGCATTTTTTTCAAAGGCTACTCGTGGTTTCCTGCTGAGAGAATCGTACCAGAATCTGCCTTTGATCCGCTCCTGCTACCTTTCTCATTTTATCCACTTGCAGCCTACCCTTATGCGTTCTCAAGCATCCTACCAAGGACAGAATTATCTCATCCGGTCAATGATGCTTCCTGAGGTGAAAGGGCCCATCCTGCCTTCAGACTGGCCATTCTTTCCACTTATCAGCCTCTACAACAAAGTCACTAATGCAGAGACACGTGGGGCTGTACTGAACTCTCTTCCACATGATCTCGTCAACACTGTGACCTGGAACCTGCAGTGGGTCTTGTTGCTAGAAACCTGGCGTGCTAAAACCATGCAGAGCATCCCTACTGCTGCCAAACTTGCACGGCTTATGTGTGTCTTCCTCACAGGCGGTGACCTCTTTTTAGAAGCACCGATCCACTGCTACACAGCTGCCCTGCTCTCTGTGTATTGCCAGCCCAAGGCACTGGACTCCCTGAACTTGGATGTTCCTCTCCCTGGTTTAGCGTCCTTCCATGATCTCTACATAAGTCTCCTGGAGCAGTTTGAAGGTGTCTCCTTTGGAGATCCACTCTTTGGAGTCTTTGTTCTTTTACCTCTACAGAAGCGTTTCAACGTTCATCTGCGTCTCTCTGTTTTTGGGGAGCACACAAGTATCCTGCGGGCACTGGGAGTGCCACTCCAGCAGGTAATCCTGGCTTATGGTAGCTGCCTGTCACTGCATATTTCTGGGTTACTGGGCTCTTGTCTGTGTTTCTCTAACCTTGATTTGGGCATCCTCCTAGGACTTTCTTCTTCCTCATCCCTCCGTGTCCAGTAGAATAATCACACTTTCTTTACTTAGAAGCTTTTCAATCTCTCTGAAGAAAGTCCAATGCATGGAATGTAAAATAGAATAGGAATGGAGAGCAATGTTCTTTTGATTTAGGGCTGTGACAACACTGTATACATTTTGTTGTTCTTATTTCTCTTTTTTTAATTTTTTTGATTGATCACAAGCTGAAGAACAGAGTCCAGCTGCTGTAGGTGCAGGCCTCTGTCACATAATCATTTTCAGAAACCTGTTGAACTTTGTTTTGAGATCAGATAGCGTGTATATGTGGAGGGCAGGAGCTGTGAAATTGTTCAGTCTTCAGTGGAAACTATCCCACACCCTGCTTGGTCTAATGATTGAGAACCTCATTCTAACTTATGGCCCATATGTATGAAGGGCTAGTCTGCACCCCATGTTCTTTTGCCAGCAATTACCTTTCCCTGAAATAAGTCTTTTCTCAGCTTGCCCAGTGCACAGACAAACAGTCATTTTCCCTCTCAACCGTGTTTCCACATTAAGTTATACTGGAGTTGTGCTTTGCTGGCTAACTCGGTGAGAAAATTTGATCTGTCAAGTGTAGGACTGCGTTTCTTTTGAATGAGCAGAGCGCAAGAGATGGATTGTAGCTGGCTTAAAAGTTCTGTTTCAGTTGACAGACAATACCAAATCTAGCCTCAAGTTTGCTAATACAAACATAACTTTTCAAAGCAACTGCAGTGGTTTAACCAATAAAACATTTCCCTCTAAAGCTGAAGAGGTCTTGAGGATGCTTTGTCAAAGGCATGTCACGTTAGTCAGTGTGGACAGTAACAGCTCTGCTCCAGATGGGCATCATGCCACTGAGGTACATCGTGTTATGTGGGAGTGCACACACAAACAGTTGGGGAAGGGCACCCTAAAGTTATGAACTTCCCCTCACTACTTAGACCCTGACAAAAATTGTAATGTTCCCTTTGGGTGCGTTTGTTGCAGTTTCCTGTGCCTCTTGAGCGATACACTTTCCCTCCTGAGGACAACCTGAACCTCCTGCGGCTCTATTTCCGAACGCTGGTCACTGGTGCACTGTGCCACAACTGGTGCCCTGTTCTTTATGTGGTGGCTGTGGCTCATGTGAACAGCTTTATTTTCTCCCAAGAGAGCACGACGCAGGTAGGTAATGGATAGCTGAGCTTCAGGGCTGGAAGCTTTGGGTTTGGCATCTGGTCTTCTCAAAGGTCCAGTATGGATTGTGGTGAATTGCTGACCCTGGGCTTCAAAAAAAAGATTGTAAGCAAGTGTTTTGAGGACTGGTCAGCTGTCTGAGAGTCCGTGTGTGAGATGCAGACAGCAGCTCTTGTTCATTATACCCTAAAGCACTTGCATTAATGGTAGCCAGTCCTACATAAACCTTCGAAGCCAGCAACTATAGTGGCTCTGTAGACTCTGCCTGGAGCAATATTAAGGTACAGAATGCTCTTTCACCTTGCCTGAATAACCAAGCAGAAGCCCTCCCATGGCCTTGGGGCCTCTAGCAATGGTTACTTGTGTTAATACTTCACCTACAGGTGAGAAGTCAGCTGAGTTTCATGTCAGGGGAGGGAGGAGAGAGGCAGGATCCAAGTGATAGCCGTCTCAAGCCCTTTCTGATGGAAGAAGCTGCTCTTTGGAGTATCATTATAATGAGCAAAGCATCCTTCTGGAGTGCTGTATGCCCATAGGCAAAGGTAGCATTGCACCATATTAAGCAAAGTATGTGTTTTCTTCCCAGGAGACTGATGCTGCTCGGAAAAGCATGCTGCGGAAGACGTGGCTGTTGGTGGATGAGGTAGGATCTGTAGGGTTCAGTCTGTGCCACTGGACTTAAATTTTTCAGACGGTACTTTTACAGATTTACCTATGGCTTTTGAAATATATGTTTAACTACCTTACTAACTTGACAATGAGAGGAGATTAGCAGCAGCATTTTGACCTGTGATTGGCTGTACATACTGTTACCCAGTTCTTGTAGTAATTGAATTCAAAGCACTGAGCCCATTGGAACCTAGATGAATCTCCTGTACCATATTTCCATGCCTCTTGCCTAAGCAGCGTTACACCTAGGTAGTGAGAGGTGCTAGAGGGATGATTCTAGCACAGCTAAGAATAGGTGGTCAGCAGTGATCTCCCTAAACTTAGTCGGGTGTTTCCCCCAAGAAGAACAAAACAGATGTAAGGTTTTCTCAGGGAACTTGCCAAAGTCTCATTTGTGTGACAGAGCTGGGTTGTTTGGCCCTTTATATTTAGCATTCAGGGTAAATTCTTGGATCCCATTCAAAACCCCATTTGGGTTTCTGGCAAGAAGTCACTGTGAGGGGTTGTAGAGGAGACAATGGAGTTTGTGCTCAGAAGAGAAAATCTCATGCAAATCAAAAGTGAATTTTCTTGGAAGAAGCTCACCTTTTATAGCTCTGCTATTGAAGATGATGCAGTTAAATACGTTGGGCATGATGGAATTGTACTGTCTGGGAGGTCGCTATGTTGAGTTGAAGATGGGGTGGAAAAGATTAGATTCTTTTCAGACATGCTTAATGGCCTCTGTTTCTTTCTTCAGTTCTTGAAAAAGCATCTACTCTACTATAGACTGCTGAATGCAGAGAGCCCTTTAGGATTTGACCTTTATGAGCAGCTCCCCCCCATGCGACTGAAGTACCTGCAGATGGTGACACAGAAAGAAAATGAGGAGAATGCACCAGCACTAGTCTCATAGCAAAACACTTGTGCAAGAAGAGGGCCAAAGGGAAGAATGGAAGAGCTCAGTTTATGCTTCAATGGTGAAACTATGTGCACTTCAGCCAGTTTCAGCATCTTATATGGACACTCATGGCAAAGTGAAACACTAGTAGAATGCTCCCAGCCTTGCAGAACAATACACATCATCTTAAGATGTGGTAATGTGTGTGGCTTCTCCATGATGAATGCTGGAGCATTTTCCTCTGTTCTCTTTCAGGTTGTTCTGCTTCTCCCTGGAGAAGGTGAGAATGTGTCTGAGAAGCACTGGACTGTTGAATAAACTGAAGGAAGTGAAAAAGCAATTTTTTTCAGTCAAGCTGGAGTCTGTGGGTTCTTAAGATGATACCTGTCTTTTCCAGATCTTTCCTTTGCTTTTTTTTTGTACCCTGAGTTTTGAATAGTCCTTTCCCCACACTGTCGCCTGCAAATAAAATGACAGTACAGCAGGGAAGAAGCTGATCCTGAGAGCTTTGTTTTTTTTAAGTATATATACAAGTGGTTTCTCCAGGACAGTGTTCTGTGCATGCAATCAGTCACACAGACATATTGTGTCAGACCTCTAAGAAGTAACAGTTACTAGTGTGATGGTACAAACACTGGATATCCTCTCTTGGCTGTCTTTTGGATAGTCACTAAGCTGCTTTCTTTTCTCCCTTAATTTGGTTGCGAGTATAAAAAGATAAACATAATGTCTTTGTAGGACAGGATGCTGGCAGTAACCACTCCCCATAAGAGGAAAAAAAAAAGCATCTACTTGTTTAACTGGAAAATGTATTGGTTGCCCTCTGAGAAGAGGGGCACGTGATTTAAATTTTAGAAGTGGAGTTCCTCAGCTTAAACCTGATTTTGTAATTTGATCCCACTTCTACATCCAAATTCTGTATTGCAGCCTCAGATACAAGGGATACAAATATAGTGCCCTAAAAGGCTCATCGCAAGTGCCAGGTCAAGTCCAGAACCTACCCTAGGTATGATCTCACTGGATGTTTCTTCTATGTCCAATAATTTTTGCAGAACTACAGTCACTGGCAGGCTTTTCTTTGGAGAATTTACTTTTATGAACAAAACTTGTTAATTTGTTTTGTTGAGTTCTTACGAGTAAGTGCCTCTGGAAGGTGCAGGGTGATTCCTAGCCTGAGGACCTAAGCTTCTCTATCTATTAAACAGGCCAAGCTAGCTTCCCTCTGAAGAAACCATGCCTTTATTAACCAGTAAGAGAACTCTTCAAGCTGAAGGCATCATCCTGCTTGTGTGATGGGTTATTAATACGGGGTGCCAAATGCTGTGTGTACTTGGGGAAGGTGCAGGGTGGGTGTTAGGTGACTTGTGAAATGCCACAGGTAGGAAGACAGTAAAAAAACTGTCCACGGATGGTATTTGTAGGCAATGAGAGAGGAGGTGGAGTTCATTTATTTTGTGAACTCTGGAAAGGAAAGGATCAGGGTTTTGCCTGATTCCCCCCTCATTTCTAGATGTTCCTCAAGCCATCAGTGTATGCCCAGAAAATACGTATGTGTTTTTGAAATGAAATTCTGGTGCAAGCATCAGCAATGGAGGAAAGAAAAGTATCCTGAATCACTCTGCAGGCCACGCTTCTGTGCAGAACATTTGAAGGACGCTGCATATGAGCCGTAAGCTTTTGAAACTTTGGCTGTCACTTGAGACGGTACAGCAATCCTCAACTTGACTTTTTTAAGGCTTTGGGCAGCCGTGTGCCAGGTTTCTCTGCAGAACACTAGAGGGCATTGCTTTATCTAGTTTAAATGCAAACTCTTGGCTTCAGTGTGATTGGGACTTAAAAAACATCTAAACCTTAAACCTAGTTTGAATTTTCTGCATTTTTTTTATTTTTGCATATACTTTTGGAGAAAGTGTGGTGAATTTAATAAATTTTTGTGTGATTGGTTGCTAAGAATCATTCAGTGCTTTGTCAGCAGGAACATTTAGGAAAAATCCTTATAGAGTGAATGGAAGCTTAAAACTTAAACTGGCTGCTGTCTGAAGCAGGACCAATGTGTGCCAGTTCTGTTAATCCAGGTTAATCCTGATGAGAGTAAGTGAGGAGATGAAGCAAATTAAAACCATCCCAAAAATTGATGTGACTTCTTAACTCCTTATCAAAAGCTTAAGATTTCTTTATAATAACTCTGCTGAAAGAAGACCCACAAGTAGGTTTCTGGGGTTGGCGTGGTTCTAACTCTGAACAGCAATGTTGTCTGATAACTCTGATCAGAAGACAAAAAACCCACCAACAGCCAAATAAAAAAGTCTCTACAGATGCTGTCTTTTAATTCTTAGAAAGTAAAAAACCACACCATCTTCTGGTCCTTTGTGGCTAGCAAATGCTTGCTTTCATCAAGGGTACAGATGTTATACGTCATAGGAACAGTGGGAATCTACTGGGACAAATTCAGACTGGGCTGTGCTGGAAGGCAGCAACAATGTATTTTTAAAAACAAGTGGTTGGTTGAAGTGGAGATGAGTTGAAGATAATCCTTCTAGTATTGCTTTTGAGTTGGTAGGTAAGGCGGTGAGGCTGTCACAGCTTTGCATCCTGTAACTTCAATGGCAGCAGTTTTCTGCATTCTGCTGAATCTTTCTTTGCGTTTTGAAAGGGGAGCATTTTCATGGGAGTCCTCTCATCAGCATGGAGCATGTCCTTTTCTACCTAGAAGAAATAGAGTTGATTTGTGATCCTTCTGACTGCATGAGTGGTTTGAATTCCCTGGGTCTAGGATCCCAATGGGGTTACTTGGCCGGCTTTGCTGAGCAGGGACAGTTCCCAATGGAGTTGCAGGCAACTCAATAGCTGGCTGTACTACACGCTAAGGTAGGACAAAGCCTGGCAGACGAAAATGAAAAGTTAGTTGAGGAAGAAATCAAAATAAGACTGAAACCCCACTGTATGGGAACTTTTTAACAGTAAAGTATATATGAAGCATTATATGATTAAAGCACTTGCATTTCACTGTATTTATTGACTACTTTAGTTTGACAGTGGAATTTCATAATCCATTTCTACACTGGCCATTCTGTCTGGCCACTTAATATAGGGCAAACGCTAAACATCTTTTGCTGATGAAGTCATGGACAGATAGAACAAGCTGTAAAATGTAGGTGATGCAGGTGTATAAATATACTAAAGGTCACGTTTCTTTTGGTGTCAGAAAGTAGAACAGAAAGGCATGTTAATCCTCACTTTTGTTCCTTCCTGGTTCTGCAAAGTTCTCATTGGAAATCTCTCATTAATGAAGTGGTGCTGCCTTCAGCTGATAATCAAATCTGGGGGCAAAACATGTTTTCTTTCTGCTTACAGGAGCTCATATAAGCTCCCCATTCACAAAGCTGGCCCTCTGATATCCATTGTAAAAATAACTTCATGGTAGTTTACTGGCCTTTGCCCTAGTTTTTAAAAACCAGTTCCCC